>OOBJ01000038.1_pt1 | contig 125058 bp, 84 predicted proteins | sample 1671331 | NCBI WGS metagenome assembly OOBJ01 (sample SAMN06348145, study PRJEB24527) | human gut metagenome | biome: human gut; feature: ankylosing spondylitis patient; material: feces | host: Homo sapiens | place: China | collected 2015-10 | reverse complement strand
ATAATGTTTTTACACGATTATAGCAAGGATTGCAACCGGCTTTTCGGACTGACCCCCTTTTCGTACGATTTTACCTTTTTCCGTACGATTATCGCCCCGTTTCCAGCCCCATTGTCAGTATATTTGCATGGAAAACGATAACAAGCAATGTATATGTCAAAGAGCAGAATGTTTACTATGGCGGCCGCGTTGCTCATGGCAGCCACGGCTACGGCGCGCGAAACCTACAACTTCAACGCCGGGTGGCTGATGGGCGACAGCCGCACCAAGGTCACCCTGCCGCGGGCGTGGAACGAAGACGAGGCCTTCAGGGTGTCGGTATACCAGATGAGCGACTCTGTGGTGTGGTACCGCAAAGACTTCAGCCTGCCTGCCGATGCAGCAGGCAAGCGCGTGTTCATAGAGTTTGAGGGGGCCCGCCAGGCAGCCGAGGTGTGGCTCAACGGCCACAGGGTGGGGCTGTCTGAGAACGGCGTCATGGCCTTCGGCTTCGACCTCACGCCATATATTAGGAAAGGCAAAAACCGCATCGAGGTGCGCACCGACAACAGCTGGGACTACCGCGAGCAGGCCACGGGCAGCACGTTTCAGTGGAACGCCAAGTCGTTCAACGCCAACTATGGCGGGCTTACGCGCAATGTCAGGCTGCACATCGTGGGCGACGTCTACCAGACGCTGCCACTCTACAGCAGCCTGGGCACCACCGGCACCTACGTATATGCCACGCAATACGACATACCCGGGCGCGAGGCCACCGTCAGCGCCGCCACCGAGGTGCGCAACGACGGCAGCACACCGGCCACGGTAGACTACACCGTGATTGTTGAAGAGATGGACGGCAGCGAGCTGGCGCGCTTCAGCGGCGGGCGCCACACGCTGGGCCCGCACTCCACCCGCACCCTCGTGGCCTCGCAGCGGCTGTCGGGGCTGCACTTCTGGTCGTGGGGCTACGGCTACCTGTATCGCGTGAAGACCGTCGTGGGCACAGACACCGTGGCCACCACCACGGGCTTCCGCAAGACCGAGTTTGCCCGCGGCATGATAATGCTCAACGACAGGGTGATGCAGGTACACGGCTATGCGCAGCGCTCAACCAACGAGTGGCCCGGCGTGGGGTCGGCCGTCCCGGCGTGGCTCAGCGACTACTCCAACTCGCTGCTCGTTGAGAGCGGCGGCAACATGGTGCGCTGGATGCACGTCACGCCGTGGCGGCAGGACGTGGAGTCGTGCGACCGCGTGGGACTGCCTCAGGCCCTGCCGGCAGGCGACGCCGAGAAGACGCCTTCCGGGCGGTGGTGGGAGCAGCGCATGGAACTGATGCGCGACGCCATCATCTACAACCGCAACAGCCCCAGCGTGATGTTCTACGAGTGTGGCAACAGGCGCATCACCGCCGAGCAGATGGCGCTGATGAAGGCGCTGCGCAACGAGTACGACCCTTACGGGGGCCGCGCCATAGGCAGCCGCGAGATGCTCGACCAGCCCGAGGCCGAGTATGGCGGCGAGATGCTCTACGTCAACCGGAGCGACACCAAGCCCATGTGGTCGATGGAATACTGCCGCGACGAGGGTCACCGACTGTACTGGAACTCATGGTCGTACCCGTTCCACAAAGAGGGCGACGGGCCGTTGCACCGCGGCCATCCGGCGCGCGAGTACAACCGCAATGCCGACGAGTTTGCCGCCGAGATGGTGCGCCGGTGGTACGACTACTGGCGCGAGCGCCCCGGCCAGGGCACGAAGTCGAACGCCGGGGGCGTGAAGATAGTGTTCAGCGACACGCAGACCCACGGCCGCTCGGCCGACAACTACCGCGTGAGCGGCGTGGTCGACGCCATGCGCATACCCAAAGACGCGTTCTACGCCCACCAGGTGATGTGGGACTGCTGGGTCGACGACCTCAAGCCGCGCACCCACATAGTGGGCCATTGGAACTATGACAGCGGGCAGGAGGTGCCCACCGTATATGTGGTGTCGAACGCAGCGCGCGTCGACCTGGTGCAGGGCGGCAAGGTGGTTGCGTCGGCCGATGCCCCAGAGAGCCGTTTCCTCTTCACCTTCAAGGGCGTGAGGCACACCGCCGACACGCTGACGGCCATGGGCTACGACGCCGACGGGCGCGAGGTGTCGCGCCACTCGCTCGTAAAGGCGGGCGCGCCGGCGCGGCTGAGGCTGACGCCCATTGTCAACCCCACGGGCTGGAAGGCCGACGGGGCCGACGTGGCCCTGGTGCAGGTAGAGGTGGTCGACGAGGCCGGCCGCCGCTGCCCGCTCGACAACCGCACGGTGAGCTTCAGCGTGAAGGGCCCCGCCGAGTGGCGCGGGGGCATAGCCATGAACAAGCCCTTCGGCACCGTGACCAACCAGCTGGCCCTGAACACCAAGACCATCGACGACCAGGTGGGCAGCAGGGCCTGGGGCGACAAGTCGCTCTTGGGCCTTAACCACGTGCTGGCCGACACGCTGCCGGTGGAGTGCGGCGTCAACCGCGTCATGCTGCGCTCGTTGCCCAAGAGCGGCAGGGTGAGGCTTGTGGCGCGCGCCGAGGGCCTGCCCGAGGCCGGGATAGAGCTTGAGACCCAGGCGGTGGGCGTGGTCGGCGGACTGTCGAGGCAGATGCCGTCCGACGGGCTGATGCCTGTGCTCACGCGGGGCGAGACCCCGGCCACGCCGTCGTTCGTCCCGAGCCTGCGCGAGGTGGCCGTGATGAGCGCCGAGGCCGGCAGCAACAGGGCCGACGCCCGCCTCAGCTTCGACCGCAACGAAAACAGCAGCTGGAGCAGCAAGGCGCATGCCGACTCGGCCTGGATAAGCTACCGGCTGGTGGAGCAGGCAGCCATCGACCAGCTGTGCATGAAGATGAAGGGCTTCCGCACCACCTCTTACCCCATAGCTGTGTATGCCGGCGACTCGCTGGTGTGGCGGGGCGTCACGCCCAAGGGGCTGGGCTACGTGCACATCCGGCTGCGCAATTGCCCGCCGGCGCAAACGTACACCATACGCCTCACGGGCATGTCGGAGGCCAAGGACGCCTTTGCCGGTGTCACCGAGCTCGACAGCAGCAACGACGAGAAGGCCGTGCGTGGCAGCCGCTCGCTGAAAATCATCGAGGCCGAGTTTCTGAAGAAGATTGAGTGAGAGCCGCCGCCGGCCCTTGGGCGCAAGCCCGGGGCCGGCCGGCGGATATGCCCTGGGCCTGCCGTTGCCGCCAAAGCGGGAAGCCGCGAAAGGCGCCAAGGTGGCATCCAAGGCCGTAGGGCGGCCGCTTTTGCAAAACGCCGGCGAGCCGTAGGGCCGCGCAAGGGCGGCTTTAAGGCTCATATGCGGCTCATGGGGCGTAAACATGTGGCCCCCGCCTGTACCGCCGGCACTTGTGAGCCGGTGGCAGGCGGGGGCCACACATTATTATATAACGCAGGTTGGCGGCTACCGGGCCGAGCCATGTTTCTCGGCCCACGTCTTGTAGCGCTTGTAAACGTCGAGCCCGTCGGAGTTATACCAGCTGTAGCCCGTGCGCCGCTCGTGGCCAATCTCGGCTATGTCGTAGCGCACCACCCCGTCGCGGTCGCTGAAGAAGGGGCGGTTGGTGTCTATGGTGTAGAAGCGGGCCCACAGCGGCGGGCAGTCGCTGCCATCGGCGCAGGGCACCATGCGGTAGTCGCGCTGCCCGTTGCCGTCTTTGTAGAACTCAAACGTCAGTCCGTGTATCTCGCTCTTGCGAAACCACGCCACGGCCGACTCGACGCACCTGACCACCTCGGCCGACGGGTTGGACAGCGACATGAGGAAGAGCACGATGTCGTCAGACTCCTGCCCGCTGAGCGACACCAGCTCGTAGGCCCGTGCCGGGGCGGGCTGCAGCGTGTGCTCGTCGTACTGCGCGCACCACACCGTAGGGCTGCCGTCCTGCACCACCTGCGTCTTCACTATGCACTCCACGCCCTTGTCGAGCGCCGCCTGCGCCTTGGCCTTGGTGCTGTCGGGCATGAAGGCATAGGGCTCCTTGCCCTTGGCCACGTCGCGCATCACCTTCAGCACGTTCACCATGGCGTCGTCGTTGTAGGTTATGTGGGTGTAGTAGCCTTTGGGGCGTGGGTAGAACTGCGGCCATCCCCCGTTGTCGTATTGCGCCTCAAACAAGTATTCCATGCCGCGCAGAGCCCCCTGGCGGAAGCGCTCCTCGCCCGTGGCGTTGTACAGCCGGCACAGGTATGTTATCTCGGTTGTGGTGGCCTTGTTGTCTATGGTGCTCTCGTTCACGTCGTCCTTGGCCGCCTTGACCTTCGACAGCGCTTCGCCTTCGAGCGGCAGCTGCATGTTTACGTTCTTGGGCCAGCCGCCCGTGGTCTGCTGGTAGAGCAGCACGTTGTCGCCTATGCGCGTGGCCTCGGCGGTCTTGAAGAAACTGTCTTTCAGTTTCGGGGCCATCGACGTCCATTTCTTCACCTTTGCCTTTGGCGCCTTGCCTGCGCCGTCGGTCTGTGCCTGTGCAGTGGCGGTTGCCGCACATATCATGGCCAGGCAACCTAAAATGATTCTCTTCATGACATATAAACTTGTTGTTGGGGGGCGTGCCTGCCCCTCGGATTAGTTTTAGTTATGTGGTGTAAAGGTAGCCTTTTTTTTCAAACGGTGTATGCTGCCGGGCCCGTTTTTGTCGTTTTTTAACCCAAAAGCGCCCTCTTGGCTCCGCAATCAGCTGCCCGGATGCCCGGCCCTGTGTGGAGGCCGAGGCGTCGGCGCAGGGCTCCGGTTGCAGGCCGTTGCCCCGGGCGCTTTGTCGCGGCGGCCGTATTGCGTTCTGTTTCGGCCCGTATTGGCTTGCCAAACGGCCTGTTCCAGACCGCCAAACGGCCCATTCCGCAATAGGCTGCGGCAACGGCCGCCCGGCGTCGGCGTCAGCTGTCGGCGCGAAGCCGGCGTTTTGTGCCGTTCAGCCCACGGCAAGTGCCGCTGCCATGTAGCCGCCGCGCAGGTTTCGGTTTTGCCCCGTTCTGGCAGGCTGCGGGCGCGCCCCGGCCGGAGGTTGGCGGGTGTTGTTTCTTAGCGGAATTGTTTTGGCCTCGACGTCTTATTTTAATTAAACGATTTTATGGTGTAATACGAACATTCAAAAAGGAGGTTTTTGTCAATGAAAAGTGCCTTTTTGATGCAAAAATGTGATTTTTTTCGCCTTTTTCCTTTGATAAATCGGATATAATCACTACTTTTGTAGCGGGTTGATAATTTGTTTTGCCCGTTGCAACTATAGGGCACACTCATGATGTAATTATATAAAGAATATATAAATTTAGGATTAAAGAGTGACATAATGAAAAGAGTTTTACGCTACTTGCTTATCGGGTTTATCATGTTTCCTGTGTGTGCTTCGGCGCAGACACGGATTGGTTACACAAACGGCGATTTCAACCGCACCGACGGAGTGCGCCTGAGCAGCGGCACCACGCAGAGTGCCGCCATCAAGATTCCGGCATCCAAGCTGGCCAAGCTGGCCGGCGCCAAGGTCACCGGCATCAGGAGCGTGTTCGGCACGCGCAGCCTTGACAATGTGACATTCTTTGTCAAGGCCGACCTCGACGGCGAGTCGCTCTACGAGCAGCAACTCAGCGGATTCTCTACTCAGTGGAGAGACTACGACCTTACCACCCCCTTTGAGCTCACGGGTGAGCGCGACCTTTACTTCGGTTTCGAGATAACCTGTTCCGAGGCCTACTCGCCACTGGCTTTCGACCGTTGCTACACCGAGCCGGGCTGCATCTACGGATACCTTGCCGACGGCTGGGCCGACCTCTCGTCGAGCTCTTACGGCAACCTCAACATGCAGCTTCTGGTCGAGGGCGTGCCCTCGTTCACCGACGCAACCGTGCGCATGTTCAATGCCGACGGCTACTACAAGGCCGGCCAGGAGTATTCGTTCCAGGGCCAGCTGTTCAACTTCGGCACCGAGCCCATCACCAGCTTCGAGGTGACCAGCTCTGTGACGGGCGGCCAGGAGAACAGCAACACAGTGTCAGGCGTGAACATCGGCCCGGGCGAGGTGTACAATTTCGACCTCACGAGCATAACCTCGGATAGCGAGGGCTACAAGGACGTGAGCGTGACGGTGGGCAGCGTGAACGGCGCCGACGACGAACTGGCCGACGACAACACGCGCAGCGGCAAGATGTATTTCTACCCGGCCGACATGAAGCGCAGCTACCTTGTGGAGACATTCACCGGGCAGCAGTGCAGCAACTGCGCCGAAGGGCATGCCGTGCTCGAAGAGGCGCTCGAGGAGTCGGGCGAGAGCTTCGTTCAGCTGTCATACCACTCGGGCTACAGCCCCGACGACTTCACCATGCTCGAAGACTATTATTACCAGCAGTTCTTTGGCGTAACGGGAGCCCCGTCGTTCATGGTCAACCGCTATGCCAACCCCAACATCAACCCCTTGACACCGGTGTTCTCGCTCATGTCGCCCACAACAGTCACCAAGGCCTACATACTCGAGAACGTCAGGGCGCAGTCGGAGCAGCAGCCATACGTGGGCGTTGACATCAACACATCGTACGACGAGGCCACGAGGCAGCTCACCGGCACGGTGACGGTCAAGGCATACCGCACCCCCGAAGTGTCTAACCCAAGCCTCATCGTGGGCATCATGCAAGACTCTATCGTGGCGTTCCAGATGCCGTCGTCGTCGGGCCTGGGAGGCGCCAACTATGTTCACCGCCACGCATTCCGCGGAGGGCTCAACGGGCTTTTCGGCGAGAAGATGAACATAACCGAGGGCGAAGAGGTGGTGAAGGAAATATCCTATACGCTGCCCGAGTCGATAACGTCGACCTACGACAACGCGACGTCGATACCCACCGACCTGAAGAACATGCACATCGTGGCCATCGTGGCCAACTATGAGTCGGGCGACGTTACCGACTGCGTGGTGCTCAACTGCGCCGACGCCAAGTTCGGCAGCAGCAGCACGGCGGCAGCCATAGGCGGAGTGACCGCCGCCGACGGCGCGAAGCCTGTGGCACGGCTCACGGGCACGGCCGACGCGCTCAGGGCCGAGGGCAACTTCGACTGCCTGTACATATACAACGTGGGCGGCCGCATGGTAAAGAAGTGCTCGGCCGGCGACACATTCGCACTCACACCGGGCGTATACGTGACACGCGCCGTCAAGGACGGGCAGACAGCAACGGCAAAAGCCGTGGTGGCACGCTGATGACACAAGAAACCGGGCGTTGCGCCGTGGGCACACAACACGGCGCAACGCAAACTATAAAACAAACTCACTAACTAAATACTTTCGCCTATGAACAAGCGATACGCAGCTGCCGTCATGGCGGCATTGGCAATGGCCGGGACTGTGCATGCACAGACTGCCGACCAAAAGTTGCGGTCTTATGAGACCTGGGGAAGCGTCATGGGAGACTTCAACGGTGTCTCGGGCAAGGACGTGACTTATTTCGGGGCCAACGGGCAACCCGTGGCCGAGGTTAATTACGACGCATATCAGGATGGCACGTTCGAGCCGTCAGGATATACATACTATGGCTACGACGACAACGGACGCGTTGTCAAGGAGTGGTCGCAGGAATACAAGATTGGCACGGGCAACGTGATGGAGTGGAAAGACAAAGACTCCATTGTCTACCAGTACAACGATGCCGGCTACCTTGTGTCGGAGCGCAACTACCAGCTGGGCGACTCCACTGCATACGAATACGACGCCGACGGCAACAAGGTGGCCATGGTGAAGTATCTGCCCGACTACCAGGGAGGCTACACCGAGCTGTCGCGCGAGACATACAGAAACTTCGCCGCCCCCAACTGCCCGCAGACCATCGTGGGCGACGGCGCCTATGCGTCGTACAAGTTTACGGCCAGCGCCACCTACGACGCCGAAGGCAACATGCTGGAGAAGCTGACCTACGACGGCGAGACGCGCACCCTCGAGCAGAGGGAGTCCTGGACATACACCGACGGGCAGCTCAGCCTCTACCAGGCGTTCAGCGTCGACGAGGACGGGACGGAGACACCAACGCGCAAGATTGTATACAAGGTGCTTGGAACCGACCCGTTGCGCATACAGGCAAACGACTCAACGTATTTTGACGGGGAGTGGGGAGAGAAGTCGCTGCCGTCGGTGAGCGAGTATTTCACGCCGCAGCCGGCCAGCGCCCCTGAGCTAAGCATAACGCTCTCTGACGAGAAGCCCAACACGGCCGTGCTCACATTCAACGCAACGACAATCGAAGGAGCGTCAAACGTGGCCTACGACGTGTTCCGCCACGGCATCAAGCTGGCGCGCATCATGGCCTCGGAGGCTGTCGACGGAATGATAACCTATGTCGACGAGGGCGTGAAGAACGGCACATACGACTATTTCGTGCAGGCCGTTGACGCCGACATCGAAGACGTGATAGGCGACGGCGAGGTAGGGAACGACCCGCTCAACTCTTACGGACACGGCATGAACTCGTCGCAGCGCATCCGCATGGTGTTCGCTACCGAGCTGCCCGCCCCGACCAACGTGAGGGTAACGAAGGTGGAATACGAGATGGGCGAGTGCTTCGTGACCGTTTCGTGGGACGAGCCCGCAGGCGACGGACAGTACGGCACGCCCACCTACAACCTCTATATCGACGGCTTGAAGTTGCCGGTGAACTCGGAGGCAACCATGTCGGGCCCGGTAATCAACCCGATAACGGGCAACAGCTACCGCATGTCGCTCGGAACAGGGTCGGCTGCTAGCGACCTCTCTGAGAGCGTCTACGTAGAGGCTGTCTACGGCATTGGCTCGGCCAAGAGCGAGACGGTGACCGTGACCAACGACACCTACGACATGACCGGGCTTGTGGAGAAGGTCGTGGAGCAGTGGGGCAACGCCCTCGGCGATGTGCCCGAGACGAAGATATCTGCCAAGACCGTCAACTATTACAACGCCGACAACGAGGTGAGCTCGGTGGTGAGCTACGGCGCAAACCTGTCTACGGGCATCTACGAGCCTTCTTACTACGAGGGTGTGATATTCAACGAGAAGGGTCTGCCAGCCAAGAGGTTCCACCAGCAGTATGGACTGTACGACGATTACGACCTGGCATACACCGAGGCCAACGACACCACATATTACAAGTATGACGAGAACGACCGCCTGGTGGAGGAGAAGAGCACCCAGTCGCTCGATTCCATCGTCTATGAGTACGACGCCGACGGCAACATGGTGTCGAAGATGAGGTATGTGCCCGACTCTTACGGCACGCATGGCGGTGTGCCCTATGTGATGGAAGGCTACACCTACAGCGACTTCGTGGCCCCCAACTGCCCGCAGACCATCGTCGGCACGGGTGCCTACGCCTCGTACATGAACTCGTACAAGGTGTACTACGATGAAGACAACAACATCGTGAAGAAAGAGAAGTACGACGAGGGCGGCACGCTCAGGCAGGTGGAGCACTGGACCTACGAGCTGGGCATACTCGCCAAGTATGAGATAAACACCGTCAAGTCGGCCACAGGCGACGACGGCGAGGTGACATACACCGAGAACCCGAGCAAGAAGACCATCTATACCGTGGTGGGCACCAACCCGCTGCGCATCAAGGATGAGCAGATGACATACACTTACGGTGAGTGGGCCGGTTATACATACCACCACGTTACGGAATACTGCAAGCCCGACGCTGCAACGGCGCCGAAGCTGGTTGTTGAGCCCGTGGCAGACGAACTCAACACCGTGATGCTGACGTTCGACGCAACAGACGTTGCCGGCGCTTCAAGCGTGGCCTACGATGTTTACCGCCACGGCATAAAGGTGGCACGCGTGCCGGCGTCGGAGGCCGTCGACGGCATGGTGACCTATGTCGACAACAATGTGTACAACGGTTCCTACGACTACTTCGTGCAGGCCGTTGACGAGGCTGCCGACCAGAGCGGTGAAGACCCCCTCAACTCTTACGGCTACGGCGAGAGCGTGTCGAACACTGTGCGCGAGCTGTTCGACCTCGACCTGCCCGCACCGTCAAACGTTCGTGTGACAAGCGTGGAATACTCGCTCGACTCTTGCTACGTGACCCTCGAGTGGGACGAGTCGGCAGACAAAGACCGTTACATATTGGAGCAATACAACGTGTTCGTGGCCGGCGAGAAGTACCCGGTGAACTCTGTTGCCACCATGGCTGGGGTGGTTGTCAACCCGATAACCGAAAACAAGTACCGCATGTTCCTTGGCATTGGCAACGCGGCAAGCAAGCTGTCGGAAGACATCTACGTGCAGGCCGTATATAAGATGGGCAAGGCCAACAGCGACACCATAGCCGTGACCAACGACCCGAACAGCGGCATTGCCGACGTAGAGGGTGGTTCGTGCATACGCTTCAGCCACGGCGTGATCACAGCCGGCGAGGGCGTGACGTTCGATGTCTACTCTGCCGACGGCAAGGCCGTGGCAGTAGGCTGCGAGGGCTCGCTGTCGATAGGCAACCGTCCTTCGGGCGTCTATGTGGTGAGGAGCCACAGCAACGGCCGCACCACAACCCAGAAGGTGGTGCTCCGCGGCGCCAACTGATGGCAGTGGCCCCGCCGGAGGGACATGACAGACAAAGGAATAAGTGTGTGCCTGCAACGGGGCACACGCTTATTCCGGTTAATACAAAGAAATGAAAGCATGCGGGCTGGGCCCACCGCCGGGCATAGCCTGCTAAAAACAAGCAGTAACAGATGAATAAGATAACAACAGCAATAATGGCCCTGGCCGTGTCTTCGGCGGCCACGGCACAGCAAAAGGTTTACTTGTCCGACGATTTCGACAGTGGCATACCCTCGGGCTATACCACGCTCGACCGCGACGAGAACCCCATCGTGTCGGCCCTGTACAAGAACATAGCCACGTCGGGGAGCTGGGCGGCCAACGAGATAGAGCGCTCTGGCAACCGGGCCGCCTTCAGTTTCTCGCGCAGCACGTTTGAGTTTGCGCAGGACAACTGGCTCATAACGCCGGCCATCACCCTTGATGCCGACGCCGATGCCTACCTCACTTGGACGGCCAAGTCGGTGCATTCCGATTTCCGCGAAGACTACAAGGTGATGGTTTCTGAGGCAGGCACCGCCGTCGACGACTTCCACGAGGTGTATTCAGTCAAGCGGGAGGGCTATTCGTGGACAGACCATTCGGTGTCGCTGGCCGACTACGCGGGCAAGACCATCTACGTGGCTTTCGTCTGCACCACATCCAGCGGCTACATACTCGCTGTAGACGATGTGTTTGTGGGCGGGCTCGACGGCCACAGCTACGATGTCAGGAACACGTCGAGCAGGTTCTGCGGCAGCGTGGCCACGGCTCCCGTGAGCGGCGTCATACGCAATGTGGGGCGCAAGGCCGACATCGCAGCCGTCAACTGCATCTATGGCGGCGGCTCGCTGACCATGGAGCCGGGCCAGGCTGAGCTGGCGGCCGAGGGCACGCTGGGCTACAGCTTCGACATGCCTGTCGAGCCGCACAGCGTAAACCGATACTCGATAAGCCTCGACTACACCGACGGCACGAAAGACACTGTCTACACCGACAGCATCATCAGCTCTTACTACAAGCGCACGCTGCTGCTCGACGAGGGCACGGGCAACTGGTGCAACCAGTGCCCCGACATGATGCCTTACCTCACTAAGGTGAAAGAGAAGATGGGGAGCGACGTCATAGTGGTGTCGGCCCACATGGGCTACGACCCCCTCATCTGCAACGAATACGCCAATGGCATAGGCTACTGGCTGCTCAGCTGGCCGTCGTTCATATACAACCGCGACCGCGACTTGAAGTGCACAGACAGTTACCACACCGACGGCTACCTTGAGAAAGCCATGCTTGAGCCTACCACGGCCATGGTCAACGCCACGGCAGAGATTGAGGACGGCAAGGTGAAGGTGGCCGCACAGGTGCAGTTTGCCGAAGACTGCGACAACTCGCTCGACGACTACCGCGTGGGCTTCGCCATCATTGACAATGAGTATTCGCAGGGCGACATAGCCCAGTCTAACAATTGCACCACCTTCGGAGGCGGCGAGTACATGTACTTGCCCGTGGCCATACCGGGCGAGCTCATGCGCTACCACGACATGCCAATAGAGGGCTCGACAGCCGCCAACGGCATCTCCGGCTGCCTGCCCGTTGACATCAAGGCCGGCACTACATACGATGTTAGCTGCGAGCTCACCATACCCGAAGACCGTGTCTACGGCGACGACAGCCTCAGTGTGCTGGCGTTTGTCATCAAGCACCCGCTGCGCACGGTGCTCAACGCCACCCGTTGCGACTTCGTGGTGTCGACAGGAGTGGCTGACGCTGTGGCCGACGGCAGCCAGGTAGGCGTCGAAGCGTCTGCCGATGGCGTTGTCAGCGTGACGCTGCCCGCCGGAAAGGCCGGCGCCACAGTGCGTGTCTACAGCCTCGACGGCCGCCTTGTCAAGTCGGCAGCCACAACGTCGGGCTCCGTGAGCATAGACTGCGGCTCGCTGAAGGGGTGTTATCTCGTCAACGTGGGCGTTGAAGGGAAGACCGTGGTTAAAAAGATTGTATTTTAAAACCTAACAGTGTTATTTATAAATGAAAAGAGTTTATTTTCCGATTTGCCTTTCCTTGCTTAGCATGAATGGCTTGGTGGCGGCGGCGCAGGACGCCCAGCCCGCTACCAGAACGGTGGTAATGTACGGCGGGCCTAACCAGATTCTGACCAATGTGTCGTCCAACGGCAAGTGGGCCTGCGGCGCACAGACCGATGGGTCGAGCGACCCCATCGGATTCATCTGGAATCTCGAGTCGAACGAAATCACCACCCTTGGTGTCAACACGGCTGCCTACGCCGTGTCGGACAACGGTGTCGTAGTTGGAACATTCCTCGACTCTGAGGCTTCGGGCAACGGCGCGCCTGTCGAGGCTGCCGGATATTGGGTTGACGGACAGTGGCATCACCTCGAGAACTCCAACGACACGTTCACGGGCATCGGCTCGGGCAGCAGTGCCATGAGCATCAGCGCCGACGGCCGCTACATAGGCGGTGCCATCTACTCGGCCAGCGGAGTGATGACGCCGGTGGTGTGGAAAGACTACAAGCTCATGGGCGCGCTCGGCGACGGGCACACGGGCTCAGTGCAGGCCGTGGCCAACGACGGCTCTATGTTTGGCGGATGGGCGTATACAGCGCAGTATAGCGACACGCGCCAGCCGGTGCTTTGGGATGCCAACGGCATAAAGCAGATATTCCCCGGCAGCCAGATCAACCAGTTCCAGGGCGTTTGGGACTTCTCGAGCGACTGCACCAAAGCCCTTTGGGTGGGCGTGATGGAAGACGGCGACAGGGAGGCCGCTGTCTGCATACATGACTTCGAGACAGGCACCAATATAAGGGTGAAGCCCCAGTCTGAGCAATATTTCGACTATGTGGTTTACGGAATGAGCGACAGTCTCACCGTGGTGGGCTTCCAGCAGAACGACAACACGGCTGCATTCCCCATTTATTACAAGAACGGCGAGACGATAAAGCTCGAGGCTTACCTCATAGAGAATGGCGCCGACTTTGCCGCCGACGGCATAATTGCCGAGCGCACGGCCGACACTGAGGGCCTTTTCAACATCCTGCAGTGTGTGGATGTGTCGAAAGACGACAGCACTTTCCTGCTGCAGGCTGCCAGCAAAGACCAGTTTGAGATTCCCGTCATCGTCAAGCTCAACGCCAATGCGGTCAACCCTACGCCGGCCGGTGTGAAGGCTACGGCCATGAGCGGCCTCAAGGTGGCAAAGGTTGAGTGGAGCTCTCCGCTGTTGAGCGGCGTGGCCGTGAAGGGCTACAATGTATACCGCGACGGCGAGAAGGTCAACACCGAGCTCGTTGACACCACGGTTTACTATGACAACACGGTGGCCGCAGGCGCAGAGTACACCTACAGCGTCGAGGCCGAGTTTGAGGGCGGCCAGGTTTCTGCCAAGTCCGAAGGCGTTTCGGTGGCTGTGCCGTCAGACGCTGCCAACGCTCCCACCGACCTGTATGCCCGCATGAGGGGTGCCAACGACGTGCTCATGACCTGGAGTGCGCCCCAGACCAAGAATCCCGTGCTGAGATACTTCGACGACAGCCAGGAAATCAACGGCGGCTTCGGCGGCGGCAACGTTTCGTTCGAGGCTGCGGTTCGCTTCGACAAGAGCGACATGCAGCAGTATGCCGGCTACAACATCACGTCGGTCAGCTTCTGCCCGAAGGAAGAGGTTGAGTCGTTTGCCGTCAACATATATTCGGGAGAGACCCTTGTCTACACCCAGCCCGTAAGCCAGGAGTTGCAGTACGGCCGTGTCAACAGCGTCAAGCTCGACAACCCGCTGGCTGTTCCGCAAGACGGCGACCTCTACATTGCCATCGAGGCCGACGTGGCAAGCACGGCTACCAGCAGCAATGTGGTAGGCATGATCTACGACAATTGCGTGCCGGGCTACAGCGACCTCATCCGCCGCGTCGACGAGGGCGTGTGGTTCTATTCGCTCAACGACGAGTCGGAGCAGAAGGGAGGCACCAGCTATCCGGTCATCTTCACCATCGGGGCCGAGTTCCAGAGCGCATCGGGCTCTGCCGACGTGAGCAACGTCAGCCAGTACAACGTCTACCGCGACGGCGCCCTGGTTGGTTCGTCAGACGGGCTCACCTATGTTGACAAGGCTGTGGCCGAAGGCGACCACTCTTATGAGGTCGAGGCTGTGTATGCCAATGGCGACGTGTCGGGCAAGACGGCCGTCGACTTCACTGCCGTGACCAACACCAGCGTGTTCCGTGCGATAGACAATGTGAACATCGACGTGAAGGACATGGACACCAGGACCGTGCTTTTCAGCTGGGATGCACCGCTCGACAACGATGCAACCAACATACAGTACTGTGGCGAGACACCGCAGGGAGGCCTCACCGGTTCCGCCGACCAGCTTTACGGCTACCAGGCCCGCACCACCTACCTGCCCTCAAAGCTGCACAGCTATGGCGGCTACAGCGTGAAGGAGCTGCGCTTCTACCCGATGGCACAGGCCGAGTTTACGTTCTACGTGCTCAAGGACGGCAAGGAGATAGTAAACCAGTTTGTTGAGGAAGTGGTGCCCAACAGGTGGAACACCGTGGTGCTCGACGAGCCCTTCGTGCTCGACGACAAGTCTACTTACGACATCATACTCGACTGCTTCGACGTTGAGGCCAAACAGCCCGCCCTTGCTTACGACAACAACCCGGCTTACAGCGGAGTGTCCGACCTCGTTTCCTACGATGAGGGCGAGACCTTCCAGACCCTTGCCGCCAGCTACGGCACACTGTCTTCGCCGGGCAACTGGCTCATGGGCATGGTGGTCAGCGACTCTGAGGGCCAGCCTATGGCTGTCGACGGCTACCAGGTTCGCGTGAATGCGGCCAACGTGACAGCCGAGCCCATCAGCGAAACGTCGTTCACCTATGAGATGGGCGCCAGCGTCGACCCGTCGTCGACATGCCGCGTCAACGTCGACGTGATTTACACCGTCGGCGGCAAGGTTGAGGGCACGGGCGTGTTCTTCACCATCAACGATGTGGCTAACGGCATTGGCGAGAACGTGATCAACGACATCAAGATCACCCAGGATGGCGACAACTACGTGCGCGTAGAGGGCGATGGCATCCTCGGCATCGATGTCTACAGCCTCGGCGGCTCGCTCGTCGACAGCACCAACAGCAATGTTGTCAATGTGTCGGCCGTGCAGAGTGGCCTTTACATATTGAAGGTAAAGACCAACGATGGGACCAAGACCTACAAGGTACGTGTCAGCAGGTGACCTGATGCCGCTTGCGGCATGACAAAGGCGGGGGCGCATCCGGATGAGGATGCGCCCCCGCTTCGTGTTTGCAGCTTTGCGGCCCGGGTGGCCTCGGCTGTCAGTAAGCCTGGTCGTGCACCCCGCTCACGGCCCTGCCGCTGGGCTCGTTGAGCCCGGCGAAGGCAGCGTCCCATGCCAAGGCCTCGGGCGTGCTGCACGCCACGCTCGGCGAGCTGGGCACGGTGAGGGCGGCCGAGCGGCTGGGAAAGTGGCTCTCGAACATCTCTCTGTACATATACTCCTCCTTGCTGCGTGGCGGGTTGACGGCAAAGCGCTCTGCGGCCCGGCTCATCTGGCTGTCGGTCACGGCCGTCTCGGCCATGCCCCTCAGCGTGTCTATCCACGAGTAGCCCACGCCGTCGCTGAACTGTTCCTTCTGCCGCCACGCCACCTCGTCGGGCAGCAGGTCGGCGAAGGCCTCGCGCAGCACGCGCTTCTCTATCTGCCGGCCGGGGCACATCTTGGCCTTGGGGTTCAGCCGCATGGCCACGTCGAGGAACTCTTTGTCGAGGAAGGGCACGCGGCCCTCGACGCCCCACGCCGCCAGGCTCTTGTTGGCCCTGAGGCAGTCGTACTGGTGCAGCCTCGACAGCTTGCGCACGGTCTCCTCGTGGAACGCCCTTGGCGTGGGTGCCTTGTGGAAGTAGAGGTAGCCGCCGAACACCTCGTCGGCCCCTTCGCCCGAGAGCACCATCTTGATGCCCATCGACCGTATGAAGCGGGCCAGCAGGTACATGGGCGTCGAGGCCCTCACCGTGGTCACGTCGTAGGTCTCGGTGAAGTATATCACGTCGCTCAGCGCGTCGATGCCCTCCTGCAGGGTGTAGTTTATCTCGTGGTGTACGGTGCCGATGTGGTCGGCCACGAGCCTTGCCTTGGCCAGGTCGGGCGCGCCCCTGAGGCCCACGGCAAACGAGTGGAGCCTGGGCCACCAGGCCTCGTCGCGGCCTCCGCTCTCCACCCTCGTGGCCGAGAACTTGCGGGCCACGGCGCTGATGACCGACGAGTCGAGCCCGCCCGACAGCAGCACGCCGTAGGGCACGTCGCTCATCAGCTGTCGGCGCACGGCCTGCTCGAGCGCCTGCCTCAGCTCTTCCGTGTCGGCTCCGTTGTCTTTCACGGCGTCGTAGTCGGCCCAGTCGCGCTTGTAGTATTGCTTGGCGTGGCCGTCGCGGCTGTAGTAATAGTGGCCCGGCGGGAAGGCCTCATACTGTTTGCAGAAGCCCTCGAGCGCCTTGAGCTCGCTCGCCACGTATACCGTGCCGTCGTCGTCGGTGCCCATGTAGAGCGGTATCACGCCAATGGGGTCGCGCGCAATCAGGAACTCGTCGGTCTGCTCGTCGTAGAGCGCGAAGGCGAAGATGCCGCTGAGCTCGTCGACGAGCGCCGGGCCCTTGTCGCGCCACAGCGCCAGTATCACCTCACAGTCGCTGCCCGTCATGAAGGCGTAGCGCCCGGCGTAGCGGCGGCGTATGTCGCGGTGGTTGTAAATCTCGCCGTTGACGGCCAGCGCCACCTTGCCGTCGGGGCTCATCAGCGGCTGCCGTCCCGACTCGGGGTCGACGATGGCCAGCCGTTCATGTGCCAGTATAGCCGACCCGCCGCAGTATATGCCGCTCCAGTCGGGTCCGCGGTGACGTATCTTCCTGCTCATCTGCAAGGCCTTCTGCCTCAGTTCCGCCGTCTGTTGGCGGATGTTGAAAATTGCTACTATTCCACACATATTGCTTTGTTTATGGTTTGGTATGAAGTCTGTTGCGGTGCCCGTAGGCTATGTTGCCGGGGCCGGCAGGCCCGCCCTGGCTTACTGGTGTAAGGTGGCGGCCTGCCGGCTCCGGCTTGGTGGGGCGGCGGGGCGTAGGCCCCGCCGCCCGGGGCTTGTCGCGTCTTGTCAGTTGTAGCACGACTCGCCGTGCTCGTATATGTCGAGCCCCTCTTCCTCCATTCGCTTGTCGGCCCTTATGCCTACAAGTGAGTCGACAATCTTGTAGAGAACATAGGTGACCACGGCGCTGAACACTATCGACACGAGCGTGGCCACAACCTGTACCCACAGCTGGTGCCAGTCGCCGTAGAGGGCGCCCTCGGCCCCGGCCTCGCCTGTGACGGCCCTGGTGGCGAACACGCCCGTGAGCAGCGAGCCCACTATGCCGCCAATGCCGTGTACGCCGAAGGCGTCGAGCGCGTCGTCATACTTGAAGTATGGCTTCACCACGGCCACCATCATGAAGCATACCAGGGGCGTGATGACGCCTATGGCAATGGCTCCGCCCAGGCTCACCGAGCCGGCTGCCGGCGTTATGGCCACGAGCCCGGCCACGGCCCCGGTGCATGCGCCCACGGTGGTGGGCTTGTGGTTGACGGCCCAGTCGGCTGCCATCCAGGTCACGGCGGCCACGGCTGCGGCCACGTGGGTGACAAGCAGCGCGTTGGCGGCCAGCCCGTCGGCTGCCAGTCCGCTGCCGGCGTTGAAGCCGAACCATCCAATCCACAGGAACGATGTGCCCATGAACACAAACGTTATGTTGTGGGGCAGTATGGCGTGGCCCCGGCGGTAGTCATCGCGCGGGCCTATCATGAGCGCCATCACCAGCGCCGAGATGCCGGCGTTGATGTGCACCACGGTGCCCCCGGCAAAGTCGATGGCCCCCATCTGCTGCAGGAACCCTCCGCCCCACACCCAGTGGGCCATGGGGAAGTAGGCCAGTATAACCCACAGCACTATGAACACGGCATAGCCACTGAAGCGTATGCGCTCTGCGAAGGCGCCGAGGATGAGCGCCGGCGTTATCAGCGCAAACATGCACTGGAACATTGCGAACACCAGCTCGGGTATGCCGCTGGCCATGGTGGCCGACGTGCCCACGCCTGCCATGAATGCCTTGTCGAAGCCGCCCATCACGGCCCACAGCGGGTTGCCGCTCTCGCTGAAGCCTGTGCCGAAGGCCCACGAATAGCCGAAGGCCACCCACAGTATGCTCACCACGCCCACTATGAACAGTGTCTGCATTATCACGCTGAGCATGTTTTTCTGCCTTACCAGCCCGCCGTAGAACAGGGCTATGCCCGGTATGCTCATCAGCAGCACGAGTATGGTGGCCATTATCATCCAGGCCGTGTTGCCCGTGTCGGGCGTGGGCTCGGCGCCCGCGGCCTCGGCGGCTGCCGCCGCCGTGGCGCCCATGGTTGCCATGGCGGCTGTGGCCATGGCCCTTGCATGCGGTGCATGCGCTTTCATTATAGTTTTCATCGTTGTTTGTTTTTGTGTCTTGTCCTGAATATGTGTTTGCTCTTGTGGCCCGCCGCGCCGGCCGTGGCACGGCTGTCGGCGGCCGACGCCGCTCAGTGCCCGCCAAACGGGCCGTATTGCGGCCCGATACGGGTCGTTTCGCGCCCTGAAACGGGCCGTTTGGTGGTGCAGGACGGGCCGTTTGGCGCGCGCCCCCTGCCGCCGGGCGTCAGCTTTCCTGCTCGGCGTTGTACAGTGCCACGTCGCCGTGCTCGCCCGTGCGTATGCGTATGGCGTCTTCTACGGGGTAGACGAATATGCGGCCGTCGCCAATCTCGCCAGTGCGGGCGGCGCTGAGTATGGCCTTGACGGTCTTGTCAACGTTTTTGTCTCTGACCACCAGCGATATCATGGTGCGCTCAATGGAGCTCGTGTCGTAGACCACGCCACGGTAAATCCTGCCCTGCCTTGACTTGCCTATGCCTCTCACGTCGTAGTACGACAGCCATTCGATGTCGGCGTCGAGCAGGGCAGCCTTCACGTCTTCAAACCGCGATTTCCTTATTATGGCTTCGATTTTTCTCATGTCTGGCTCTCCTTTTTATTTAATTGTTACCTGTTTGAGTTTCACTTTGCAAAGTTCACGCTGCAAAATTACAACAAAATGCAACTTTACAAGTCTTAAATCGAACAATATGTACTTCTATTTTGCATTGTGCTTACACTTGGCTTGCTATAGGCCGCGGTTGGTTTCAGATTGTAAACGCATAGCGGCAATATTATGACAATTTAAAAGTCTCCTGTCTAAAGTAGATTTAAAACGTCATTTGTAGCAGCGGTTTCCTTCCGAAATATCGTATCTTTGCAGCGTGAAATGAGCCGCATGGTGTGGCCCGTAGATAAAAGAAAGGAAGCAAGCTATGGCAAAGACGGTCAGATTTACCAAGATGCAGGGCGCAGGCAACGACTATATATATGTAGACACCCTGCTCAACGACGTTGCCGACCCGGCCGCGGCCGCCGTGGCATGGAGCTCGCCCCACACGGGCATAGGGGCCGACGGGCTGGTGCTCATAGGCTGCTCCCGCGTGCCCGAGGCCGACTTCACCATGCGCATATTCAACGCCGACGGCTCCGAGGCGCTCATGTGCGGCAACGCCTCGCGCTGCGTGGGCAAGTACCTTTATGAGAAGGGCATCACCGACAGCACCACCATACGGCTGCTCACGCTCTCGGGCGTCAAGACACTCAGGCTGCACCTCAGGCACGACAACACCGTCGAGAGCGTCACCGTCGACATGGGGGCGCCCGTGCTTGCCGACGCCGGCCTGCTGTCGGCCCCGGGCGGGAGCATGGTCAACGGTAGCGTGGCGGCTGGCGGTCGCGAGTTCTGCGGCACGTTCGTGTCGATGGGCAACCCCCATTTCGTGGTCTTCATCGACTCGGTCGACGGCCTCGACCTGGCCCGCTGGGGGGCGCTGCTCGAGCGCTCGGCCCTGTTTCCGCAGCGGTGCAACATCGAGTTCGCACAGGTGCTGGCCGACGGGCTCATCAGGGCGCGTGTGTGGGAGCGGGGCAGCGGCGTGACCATGGCCTGCGGCACGGGCGCCTGCGCCACCGCGGTGGCCGCCTCGCTCACCGGCAGGGCCCCCAGGGCATCGCGCATTGTCATGGACGGCGGCGAGCTGGGTGTCGACTGGGCCGGTGACGACGGCCACGTCTACCTCACAGGGCCTGCGGAGTTTGTCTTCGAGGGCGAGGTGCAGGTGGCCGGATGAGGGCCCGCGGCAATATCGATCACAACTTCAACAATCATAAAAAAAGACAGGACTTATGGCATTGGTAAACGAACATTTCCTCAAGTTGCCGAACAACTACTTGTTCGCCGACATTTCCAAGAAGGTGAACGCCTTCAAGGTGCAGCACCCCACGGCAGGCGTCATCAGCCTGGGCATAGGCGACGTCACGCGGCCGCTGTGCCCGGCGGTGGTCGAGGCCATACACAAGGCTGCCGACGAGATGGGCACCGAGGGCGGGTTCCACGGCTATGGGCCCGAGCAGGGCTACGCCTTCCTGCGCGAGGCCATAGTGAAGAACGACTTCCTGCCGCGCGGCATACACCTCGACCCGTCGGAGATATTCGTCAACGACGGCGCAAAGAGCGACACGGGCAACATACAGGAGCTGGTGAGGTGGGACAACAGCATCGGCGTGACCGACCCCATCTATCCCGTATACATAGACTCTAACGTGATGATAGGGCGCGCGGGGGTGGTCAACGACGGCCGGTGGAGCAACGTGGTGTACATGCCGTGCACGGCCGGCAACGGCTTCGTGCCGCAGCTGCCCGACCGACGCGTGGACATCATCTACCTCTGTTACCCCAACAACCCCACGGGCACCGTGCTGTCGAAAGACGAGCTGCGCAAGTGGGTGAACTACGCCCTGCGCAACGATACGCTCATTTTCTTCGACGCGGCCTACGAGGCTTACATACAGAACCCCGACATACCGCACTCCATCTACGAGATAAAGGGGGCGCGCAAGGTGGCCATCGAGTTCCACAGCTACTCAAAGACGGCCGGCTTCACCGGCGTGCGCTGCGGCTACACCGTGGTGCCCAAGGAGGTGACCGCGGCCACGCTCGAGGGCGAGCGCATCTCGCTGCACAAGCTGTGGTACAGGCGCCAGTGCACCAAGTTCAACGGGGCGAGCTACATAAGCCAGCGCGCGGCCGAGGCAACATACACGCCCGAGGGACGCGAGCAGGTGCGACAGACCATTGGCTACTACATGGAGAACGCAAGGCTGATGCGCAATGCGCTCACGGCACTGGGCTTGAGGGTCGACGGGGGCGAGGACGCGCCTTACCTGTGGGTGCAGACACCCGACGGCGAGGGCAGCTGGCGGTTCTTCGAGCAGATGCTCTACAACGCCCACGTGGTGTGCACCCCCGGCGTGGGATTCGGCCCGAGCGGCGAGGGCTACGTGCGACTGACGGCCTTCGGCGACCGCGACAGCTGCCTCGAGGCGCTCGACCGGATAGGCCGGTGGCTCGGATAGCAAACCAACACAACACAAGATAACCAACACTTAAAAACGAGACGACAATGAGAAAGGCAAGAAAAATGGGCATCGCGGCGGTCATGCTTACCGCCGGTGCCGCAGTGGCGAGTGCGCAAGACAGAGTGGAAGCCTCGGCTTCGGCCGACTTCGTGAGCCAGTATGTGTGGCGTGGTCAGGACCTTGGCGGCATCAGTGTGCAGCCATCTCTGGGCCTTTCGTGGCGCGGGCTTTCGCTGACGGCATGGGGAAACGTGGGCTTCGACTCGGGCGACACCAAGGAGCTCGACCTCACCCTGGGCTACAGCGTGGGCGGATTCAACGTGGGAGTGACCGACTACTGGTTCAACAGCGGGCCCGACGAGCGCTATTTCTACTATGGGGCACACTCCACTGCCCATGTCTTCGAGGCCAACGTGGGCTACGACTTCGGGCCCTTGGCACTGCAGTGGTACACAAACTTTGCCGGAAACGACTACAAGCCGGGCGACGACGGCAGCCAGGCACACGCTTATTCGTCGTATGTCGAACTGTCGGCCCCGTTCCGCCTCGGGGGCATGGAGTGGCTGGCCGCCGTGGGGGCGGTGCCCTATGAGGCATCGGCAATCTACGCCGACGTCGACGGGTTTGCCGTGACCAACGTGTCGCTGCGGGCCACCAAGGAGGTGGCGGTGACGCCGCGGTTCACCGTGCCGCTCTTCGCGTCGGTCAGCGCCAACCCCGCCACGCAGAAGGCTTACTTCGCCTGCGGTTTCACGCTGCGCCCCTGACGTGAGGCAGGCAACTAACGTATAACACAAAAAACAAAATATCTATGGACAACCTCAGATTCCAAGTCGTGGCAGAGGCTTTCAAGAAGAAGCCCCTGGAAGTGAAAGCGCCGGCTGAACGGCCCTACGAGTATTTCGGGAAATATGTGTTCAACCGGGAGAAAATGTACAAGTACCTGCCCAAGGACGTCTACGAGAAACTGACAGACGTCATTGACAACGGGGCCAGGCTCGACCGCTCGATAGCCGACGCCGTGGCCGCAGGCATCAAGCAGTGGGCCACCGAGATGGGCGTGACGCACTATACGCACTGGTTCCAGCCGCTGACTGAAGGCACGGCCGAGAAGCACGACTCGTTCATCGAGCACGATTTCAAGGGTGGCATGGTCGAGGAGTTCTCGGGAAAGCTGCTCGTGCAGCAGGAGCCCGACGCCAGTTCGTTTCCCAGCGGGGGCATTCGCAACACCTTCGAGGCGCGGGGCTACTCTGCATGGGACCCCACGTCGCCTGTCTTCATCATGGACGACACGCTCTGCATACCCACCATCTTCATATCCTACACGGGCGAGGCGCTCGACTACAAGGCCCCGCTGCTGCGCACGCTGCATGCCGTTAGCGTGGCCGCCACCGACGTTTGCCACTACTTCTACCCCGACGTCAAGAAGGTGCAGAGCAACCTCGGGTGGGAGCAGGAGTACTTCCTGGTAGACGAGGGCCTTTACTCGGCGCGCCCCGACCTGCTTCTTACGGGGCGGACGCTAATGGGCCACGACTCGGCAAAGAACCAACAGATGGACGACCACTACTTCGGCGCCATACCGGACCGCGTGCAGGCCTTCATGAAAGACCTCGAGATACAGGCGCTGGAGCTCGCCATACCGTGCAAGACGCGCCACAACGAGGTGGCACCCAACCAGTTTGAGCTTGCCCCGATATACGAAGAGTGCAACCTCGCCGTAGACCACAACATGCTGCTCATGTCGCTCATGAAGAAGGTGGCGCGCAAGCACGGCTTCCGCGTGCTGCTCCACGAGAAGCCGTTTGCCGGCATCAACGGCTCGGGCAAGCACAACAACTGGAGCCTCTCGACCGACACCGGGGTGCTGCTGCACGCTCCCGGCAAGACACCGGTAGACAACTTGCGATTCGTGGTGTTCATCGTCGAGACGCTGATGGGCGTCTACCGCCACAACGGACTTATCAAGGCGAGCATCATGAGCGCGGGCAATGCCCACCGGCTCGGGGCCAACGAGGCGCCGCCGGCCATCATCTCGTCGTTCCTCGGCACGCAGCTCAGCGAACTGCTCGACCACATCGAGATGTCTGACAAGGACGACCTCTTCGCCATGGCAGGCAAGCAGGGCATGAAGCTCGACATTCCCGAGATACCCGAGCTGCTCATAGACAACACCGACCGCAACCGCACGAGCCCCTTTGCCTTTACCGGCAACCGCTTTGAGTTCCGCGCCGTGGGCTCCGAGGCCAACTGTGCCAGCGCCATGATTGCCCTGAACTCGGCCGTGGCCGAGGCGCTGACAGACTTCAAGAGGCGTGTCGACGCGCTCGTGGAGGGCGGCGAGGAGCTGACAAGGGCCATCGTCGACGTGCTCAGGGAGGACATCAGGGCGTGCAAGCCCATACGCTTCGACGGCAACGGTTACTCGGAAGAGTGGGTTGAGGAGGCTCGCCGCCGGGGCCTCGACACCGAGGGCAGCTGCCCGGTGATATTCGACCGCTACCTCGACGGGTCGAGCGTGGAGATGTTCGAGCGGCTCGGGGTGATGACGAAAAAGGAGCTTGAGGCGCGCAACGAGGTGAAGTGGGAGACTTACACCAAGAAAATACAGATCGAGGCGCGCGTGATGGGCGACCTGTCGATGAACCACATCATACCCGTGGCCACCCACTACCAGAGCCAGTTGCTCAAGAACGTGGCCAACATGCGCAGCGTGTTCGACGCCGGGAAGGCCGACAGCCTGTCTGTGCGCAACGTGAAGCTCATAGAAGAGATAGCCGAGCGCACCCAGGTGATAGAGCGGGGAGTAGACGAACTCATCAATGCGCGCAAGGTGGCAAACAAGATTGAGGATGCCAGGGCTAAGGCAGTGGCCTACCACGACACCGTGGCACCCAAGATGGAGGCCATACGCTACCAGATAGACAAGCTCGAGCTGCTTGTGGAAGACGACCTCTGGACGCTGCCAAAATACCGCGAACTGTTGTTCATCAGGTGACGTGGCCCGTGCGGGCCTGCGTTTCCTGCCGATGATAATGCCGGCCTGAGGCCTGCCGCGGCCTGTTTGCGGCGGCCTGCCGGATGTGCGCAAGCAATCTATTTCTTTTTTGGTTGTTTGAAGTTTGTGACGGGAGACCATAGTGATATGGCCTCCCGTTTTCTGTGTCATACGGCAGCGGGCTCACCGCCGGCGTGGCGTTGCCTGTCGCGCATGATGGCGACCATGTTGCTGTGTGCCCAGTCTACCAGTTCGTCGAGTATGGGCAGCAGCGAGCGTGCGCGCTCCGTCAGCCCGTATTCCACGCGCGGAGGCACCTCGGCATACACCTGCCTGACTACCAGCCCGTCTTCTTCGAGCGTGCGCAGCGTGGCTGTGAGCATCTTCTGGGATATGTCTGGCAAGGCGCGGCGCAGCGTGTTGAATCGCAGCGTGCCCCTTTGGCTGAGTGTAAACAGCACCAGCATGGGCCACTTGCAGCTTATTCGGGACAGTACGTTGCGTATGGGGCAGTCGGGAAACAGTTCTTCCCTTACTCTTGTATGTTGCATTTCTTGACTCGTTTTGTTATGGGCTACAAAAGTAACCAATATTCCCCGATGCACCAAAGGTGCATAGTTAAATGAAGTTGAGAAGACAAAGGCATTGGGAGTTATATGGAGTTAGGGGGAGGTAGCTCACTGCGCTCGCTGGAGTTAGAAGACAAATGCAATGTGAAATGGGATGTGTTGGAAATTAAATTTTGCCGCCTTTGTTGGCAGTGTGTAAGCCCGTTGGATGCAGCGGGCTTTGGAATACCGTGAAAGCTCGTGTTGCTTGCTCTCAATGGCAAGGCATTTTATTGCTGCATTCACGTAACATTCGTCCTCTACCTCCCCCTAACTCCCTCTACCTCCTTGATACATTAGTAATTAAAACTTGCCCGCGCCTGCTTCTACTCCCCATATCCGCCGAAGCCGGTTGCCTCGGTGTCGTTGCCGCCCATGGCGTTTTCGGGCCGTTTTTTCTCGCCGTTCATGTTGCCGAAGTTCCACGTCAGGGTGACGTTGACGCGCGGGTCGCGCCAGTTTTCCTGGTATCTCTCGAAGCTGTCGTTGCCGGTGTGGTTTTTCCATCGGCGCGTTCCGAGCACGTCGCGCCAGTTTACCGACAGCGCCAATGCCTTGTTAAGGAACGTCTTGCGCACGCCCAGGTCGAGGCTTGCGTTGGGTTCGCGGTAGCCTTGCGTTATCACCCGTCGCGAGTTGTAGCGCCCGGTGGCCTGTAGCGATATGTCGTAGGGCAGGATGACGCTGGCCAGCAGGCGTGCGTCCCACGAGAAATTCTCGTCGGCCTCGCCCGTGACGGTCTGGTTGTCTATGACATAGCTGAACCCGTCGAGCTTGTAGTAGTAGGCGTTGACGGTCGTGGTGAGATCGAGGATGCGGAAGAGCTTGTTTTTGACAATGAGCTCAACGCCGGCGCTCTGGCTCTTCGCCACGTTCTCGTTGGTAGAGTATATCGTGTCGTTGTGGTTGTAGGTGACACGCTGTATCACGTCGGTTGTCGGCCTGTAGTATGCGCTCACGCTCAGCGTGTGGTCTTGCCACGTCTTGAGGAAGTTGAGAGAGAACGAGTTGGTGTACTCCGGTGTCAGTTGTGGGTTGCCAAACGATATCATCGAGGCGTCGCGCGTGTTGCGGAAACTGTTGAGCTGCCCGCCCCAGGGTCGCCTGAGCCGTCGCGTGTAGTTGAGCTGCAGCTGCGCCGTCTCGTTGAAGTGGTAGCTCAGGAAGAGGCTCGGGAAGAGCTGGAAATAGTCTTTCTTGAACGGCGTGTCGCGCAGCGAGGGGTCGTGTTCCTGCCAGTAGTCATAGCTCTCGGTGTTCACCCGCCAGTATTCGCCGCGCAGTCCGGCCATCACCCCCACCGGGCCGAGCTTGGTGGTTAGGGTGGCGTAGAGCGCGTGGACGTCGATGTCGTAGATGAACCGGTTGAAGTATTCGCGGTCTTCGGCCACGTTCTTGCCCGTCCAGCTGGTCTCGTCGATCCACGACTCCTGCGGCGAGTTCTCGCGCGAGAAGCGCCCGTCGTAGCCCGCTTCCACCTTGAGGTCTTCCGTCACCTGGTTTTCGTAGTCCACCTTTGCCTCCCACGAGCGGTTGTTCATGTGCATGGGGCGGTACTGGTAAGAGTATTCCGTGGGCTGCGAGCCGTCGTTCCACGTGGTGCTGTCCTGGTAGTAGTTGTCTTGGTCGCTCTTCCAGCGGTCGAACGACAGGTTGAAGTCAATCTTGTGCTTCTCGCCGAAGTTGTGCACATAGTCCAGTTCGGCGTGGTACATCCTCATGTCGCCGCTGCCGGAGTTGCGCCTGAACATTACATACGAGTCGGCCTGGGCCCCCAGCATGCCGTAGTGGTAGGGCGTGAGGCTGGTGTTGTCGTTGTCGCCGAGCATCGTCATGCCCGAGAGCGACAGCTCGTCGGCTGCCGTGGGGTGCCATGTCAGCCCCGCCCTTGCAAAGAGGTTGCCTCCCCTGTTCTCGCTGTCGGTCTCGTAGTTCTGGTATTGCCGGCTCTGCGTATATGTCTGCTCGCTCCTGGCCCCGCCCGTGCTCTTGCGCCTGCGGTAGCCTATGTTGGCAAAGGCGTCGAGCTTTCCGCTCGAGTAGTTGATGCTTCCGCTGGTGTTCCATCCGCCCCTCGTGTCGGCCCCGGCCCGCAGCGAGCCGTAGTATCCGGCCTTGCGGTCGCGCTTGAGCACAATGTTGATGATGCCGGCCGAGCCCTCGGGGCTGTACTTGGCGCTCGGGTTGTCTATCACCTCCACCCGCTCTATGCTCTCGGCCGGTATCTGTTGCAGTATCTCGGCGCGGTTGTCGGTGGTCAGCCCGCTGGCCTTGCCGTTTATCCATACCTCGACGCTGGTGTTGCCGCGCAGCGAAATCTCGCCGTCGGTGTCAATCTCTACCGAAGGTATGTTCTCGAGCAGGTCGCTGGCCGAGCCACCCGCGGCTGCCAGCACCTGGTCGACGGTGAACGTCTTGCGGTCTACCTCGAGCTTCATCTGCGAGCGTTGGCCCGTCACCTGCACCTCCTTGAGCACATGGCTGTCTTCGCCGAGGTAGATAAACGGGAAGTTCGACTGCCTGTGGCCGGCCGAGATGGTAAACTTGCGCGTGGCCGGCTTGTAGCCGATGTACGACGCCTCGAGCACGTAGTCGCCGTCGGCCAGGCCCGTTATGTTGAATGCCCCGCCGCCGTCGGTCACGCTTCCCTTCACCATCTTGCCCGTCTTGGCCTGGCTTACCTTGATGTTGACAAACTGCAGCACCTCGTTGCTCTGCCTGTCTATTATCTTTCCTTTCACCGAGCCTTGCGCGGCCGCTATCAGCGACGACATTGCCACAAGGCACAACATGATTATCCTGTACATAGTATTTATTAGACGCAGAATGCGGGGGGATAGTATGTGGGCGTTTATACACTTAAGTTTATTTAACCCTAATCGCCCTGCAGACCGCCGTCCGCGCGCTTTGTTTTCCTTCTCCCGGCTTCCCAGGCGCTTTTGTCCTGTTGCCGGCATCTTGCCGTCCGCTTTGCCTCGTCGTAGCCCGCTACGCCTTCGGCAAATGCGTCAGCCAATCTTCCGGCAACAAAACAAAATCTCTCTGGCCTCTTCAGGTCGATTAGGGTTAACCCATAATCGCCCTGCAGACCGCCGTGCGTGCGCTTTGTTTTCCTTCTCCCGGCTTCCCAGGCGCTTGTTGGTCAGGCTTTTTTGCATGCCATTCTTCCGGCGTCTTGCCCAGGCATGCGCCCGATGCATGGCGGCGACGGTAGGTAGTTGCGGCTTGTCGGGGCCGTTCGGCATTGCCGAACGGCCCGTATTGCAATGCCGGACGGCCCGTTTCAGACGGCAAAACGGCCCGTTTTGTAATTCGCTGAGGCTCAATGCGCCCGGCCGGCGCCGGCGCGTGGGCCTGTCAGACGCGCTGCTCGGTGTTGTTCATGCTGAGCATGCGCGGCGGCACGGCGGCCCTCACGTAGTCGGCCAGCAGGCTCCTCATGGCCTCGCGCACAAACGTGCGGGTGGTGAGCAGCACTATGCGGCGCGTGGGGATGGGCAGGGCGAAGGGCCTGACAAGGCGTCGCTGGGCCTCCGAGAGCTGGTCGAGGGCCAGCTCGGGGATGAAGGTGGTGCCGCGCCCGCCCTCGACCATGCGCATGAATGTCTCGATGCTGCCCAGCGAATAGACGTTCTTCGACGTCTGTCCGTCTTTCAGTCCGCAGAACTTCACTATCTGGTCGCGGAAGCAATGGCCCTCGTCGAGCAGCCAAAGGAAGCTGTCGGCAAGGTCGGCCGAGCGCACCGAGGCAGCCGCCGACAGGGCGTCGCCCTTGGCCACGTAGGCCACAAACTGCTCGAAGTAAAGCTCGGTCATGTCGAAGTGGTCGAGCCCGTCGACGTCGGCCACTATGGCGGCGTCTATCTCGCCCCTGGCCAGGGCCTGCTTTATGGCCTCTGTCTTCATCTCGGCCACGCGGATGTCGGTCTCGGGGTGCTCGGCCAGCAGCCGCGGGAAGAATCTCGGCAGCAGGTAGGGGGCTATGGTGGGCAGGATGCCCACCTTGAAGGCCCCCCGCACCGACCGCTTGGCCTCGGCCACGATGTCTTTTATCTTGTTGGCGCGCACCAGTACGCGCCACGCCTGCTCAACCACCAGGCGCCCGGCCGGCGTCGGCGCCACGGGCTGGGCGGTGCGGTCGAAGATGCGCAGGCCCAGTTCGTCTTCCAGTTTCTGTATCATCGAGCTCAGCGTGGGCTGCGTCACGCCACATTGTTCGGCGGCCTTGGCGAAGTGGCGCAGGCGGTAGACGGCCACGATGTATTCCATTTGTTGCAGTGTCATGGTCTCTGTGGTTTGTTGGTTTGCGTACTGCAAACTTACTCATTCTGCGCGACAATCGTGTAACATCGGGCGTTTTTCGTCGGCAAATCATCATTTTTGGGTATTTATTTGTCTCAAGCAAACCCTGTTTCGGGCCTCCGGCGGCATTTACAGGCCTGGCATACAGCGTGTTGTCTGCCACCGATAGATGCCGTCTATCGGCCGATAGGCATTGTCTGTTTGCTTTGCGTGGCCATTGTGGCTATCTTTGCAGTGTCAAAAAGACAAAGAGACAACAATAGATAAACGTAACAACATACAATTAAAAACAAGACGATATGGAATCAATAATCAACGCACAGATGCCTGAGTTCAAGGTACAGGCATTCCAGAATGGAGAGTTCAAGACAGTGAGCAGCGAAGACCTGAAGGGCAAGTGGGCCCTGTTCTTCTTCTACCCGGCCGACTTCACCTTCGTTTGCCCCACCGAACTGGTGGACCTGGCCGAGAAATACGACCGCCTGAAGGAGATGGGCGTCGAGGTGTTCTCGGTGAGCACAGACACCCACTTCGTGCACAAGGCATGGCATGACGCCTCGGACAGCATAAAGAAAATAAAGTATGCGATGCTTGCCGACCCCACCGGCGTGCTCAGCCGCGGCTTCGGCGTGATGAAGGAAGACGAGGGTGTGGCCTACCGCGGAACGTTCCTGGTTAACCCCGATGGCCTGGTAAAGGTGGCCGAGGTGCAGGACAACAGCATCGGCCGCAACGCCGACGAGCTGCTGCGCAAGGTTGAGGCCGCCCAGTTTGTGGCCACCCACAGCGGCGAGGTTTGCCCAGCCAAGTGGAAGGCCGGCAGCGAGACGCTCAAGCCGAGCATCGACCTCGTGGGCAAGTTGTGATTTAATCGCCGCCAGCGGCCCCGCCCTCTGCGGCCGGGGCCGCCCGTGGCGGCGGCTTGCGCGGCGTGGCAGCCATGCCCCGCAGCCCTTGCGGCAGCCCCGGCCCTGCCTTTCGTGGCCGGAGTGCAGTTTGTTTTTATACCCAGACTGGTTGTTGGAGCCCTGGAGGCTCCATCCTGTTGCCCGGCCCGTCGGCCTGTGCCATTGCCCTGTGCGCCCCGTGCGGCGCCGCGGCGGGGCTGCAGCCAAGGTTCCGGCAATAGGGTGGCGGCGGCTTGGGTGCATGGCGCGAGTGCCGTGCAGGCTTCGGCCGCATATCGACAGGTCTGGGCTTTGTTTCAACCATAGCCCCTTTGCCCCTGGTGCACAGCGTGCACCTCCCCTCGCGGGATGCCGGGACAGGGGCTTAATTATATGACATTATGCTTGACAGAGATATATTGGAGCAGGTGAAAACCCTGCTCGCAGGGCTCAAGTCGCACTATGTGCTCCGTGCGGCTTTGTCGCCCGGGCATGAGAAAGCGGGCGAGCTGGAGGGCTTCCTCACAGACTTCTGCTCGTGCTCGCCCATGCTCGAGCTGCAGACCGAGGCCGCCGATGGCGGCAGGCTCGAGTTTGCCATAGTGAAAGACGGGGCCCCCACCGGCATCACCTTCCGCGGAATACCCGGCGGCCACGAGTTTACCTCGCTGCTGCTGGCGCTGCTCAACGCCGACGGGGCAGGCAAGAACCTGCCCGACGGGGCTGTGGCGGCGCGCATACGGGCCCTGAAAGGCCCTGTGAGGCTGCGCACTTACATGTCGCTATCGTGCACCAACTGCCCCGACGTGGTGCAGGCCCTCAACGTTGTGACGCTGCTGGGCACCGACGTGGAGCACGAGATTGTTGACGGAGGGCTGTGGCAAGACGAGGTGGCGGCGCTCGGCATACAGGGCGTGCCGTCGGTCTTTGCCGACGGAGAGCTGCTGCATGTGGGCCGCGGCGACCTCGGGGTGCTGCTCGACGAGCTCGAGGCCAAGTACGGGTCGGAGGGCGCCGGCCAGGCCGAACCGGTTGAGCGGCGCTTCGACGTGGTGGTGGTCGGCGGAGGGCCGGCCGGTGCCTCGGCTGCCATATACTCGGCTCGCAAGGGCCTCAGCGTGGCCGTGGTGGCCGGCAGGATAGGCGGCCAGGTCAACGACACGGTGGGCATAGAGAACCTTATCTCGGTGCCGGCGACGACGGGAGCGTCGCTTGCCGCCGCGCTGCAGGAGCACATAGGGGCTTACCCCATCGAGGTGTTTGCCAACAGGAGCGTCGAGGGAGCCGACTTCAGCCAGCCGCTGAAGAGCGTCAAGGCCAAGGGCGGCGAGACGTTTGTGGCCCCTGCCGTGATCATTGCCACCGGGGCGTCGTGGCGCAGGCTCGGCGTCGAGGGCGAGTCGGAGTACATTGGGCGCGGCGTGGCGTTCTGCCCCCACTGCGACGGGCCTTTCTACAAGGGGCGCCACGTGGCCGTCATAGGCGGAGGCAACTCGGGCATAGAGGCCGCCATCGACCTTGCCGGCATCTGCAGCCGCGTCACAGTGCTTGAGTTTGCGGCCGAGCTGCGCGCCGACACCGTGCTGCAAGACAAGGCCCGCAGCCTTGGCAATGTTGAGATACTGACCTCGAGGCAGACGGTGCGCGTGGTTGGCGACGGCAAGAAGGTCACGGCCATCGACGTGCGCGACCTCAACACGGGCGAGGTGAGCACGCTGCCGCTCGACGGGGTGTTCGTACAGATAGGGCTTGTGCCGGCCTCCGGGCCTTTCGCCGGGCTTGTCGACATAAACCGCCGCGGCGAGATAGTGACCGACGGTGCCGGGCGCTCGTCGGTGCCGGGCGTGTATGCCGCAGGCGACGTGGCCGACGTGCCGTTCAAGCAGATAGTCATTGCCATGGGCGATGGCGCCACGGCGGCCCTGTCGGCGTTCGACGACCGCGTGCGCGGCGTGCTCGGCAGCTGACCGTCGCGGCCGTCGAGGGTTGCATGGAGTGACGCATGGCAGTGCGATATTGGCCGTTTCGGCCTGCTGTGCGGGCTGTCTTGCACTGTGAGGCCCCGTAGGCCGCAACCTGCCTGCTGCCAGCCTGCCGCAAGGCTGGGGCCAGGGTGCAGGGCGGCCACGGCGGCATGATGCTGTGGTTTTAGGGATGCTCGCTCCCGCCGCGGGCCCGGCCTGGGGCCGTTGGCGGGGCGGATGAAAAGCAAAGGGTGGTGCGCCGCATGGGCGCACCACCCTTTTTGCTTGCCACCGGCTGCCGTCAGCGGGCGCCCCTCAGCATGTTGTCTATCTTGGCGGCGGCGTCGCGCCCCGATGCCATGGCCCTGACCACGAGCGAGGCACCGCTCGCCGCGTCGCCGGCAAACACCACGTTGTCGGCCACCTTGGGCAGCTCGGGCTTCAGGAATCCCATGGCCAGCAGGGCCATGTCGGCCTTGATTACCTCGGGCTTGCCCGCCGGCACCATCAGCGGGCGGCCGCCTTCGGGGTTGGGCTTCCACTCAATCTCCTGCACCTTCACACCCGTCAGCCGGCCGTCCTTGCCAAGGAACTCCAGAGTGTTGACGTTCCAGCGCCGCGTGCAGCCCTCTTCGTGGCTCGAAGTGGTCTTCAGCGTGCGCGGGAAAGCGGGCCAGGGGTTCTGCGGGTCGTCGGGGCCTGCCGGCGGCATTGGCATGATTTCTATCTGTGTGACGCTGCGGCAGCCCTGCCGGTGGGCCGTGCCTATGCAGTCGCTGCCGGTGTCGCCGCCGCCAATCACGAGCACATCCTTGCCCCGGGCGCTCACCGTCTGGTCTTTGTTGAACTCCATTCCGGCCAGAACTCGGTTTTGCTGGGCCAGCATGTCGAGCGCGAAATATACGCCGCGCAGTTCGCGCCCCGGCACCTTGAGGTCGCGGGCGGTAGGCGTGCCGGTGGCTATCACGTAGGCGTCGAAGCCGTCGGGCAGCTTGTTGATGTCTATCTCAACCCCGCACCTGAACTCAACGCCCTCGCCGCGCATCACCTCCAGCCGCCTGTTTATTATGGCCTTGTTGAGCTTGAAGTTGGGAATGCCGTAGCGCAGCAGCCCGCCGGCGGCCTCGTTGCGGTCGAACACGGTGACAGAGTAGCCCGCCAGGTTGAGCCTGTTGGCCGCCACCAGCCCTGCCGGGCCTGCCCCCACCACGCACACCCGCCGTCCGTTGCGCTCGGGGTGCTCTGTTCGCACATAGTTTTCGTGGAAAGCCATCTCCGTGATGGCCGCCTCGTCCTCGCGGTTGGTGGTAGGCTCGTGCTCCACGAGGTTGAGCACACATGCCTTTTCGCACAGCGCGGGGCACACGCGGCCCGTAAACTCGGGGAAGTCGTTGGTCGAGTTGAGCAGTCGGTAGGCCAGTTCGTAGTCGCCCCTGCACAGCGCGTCGTTCCACTCGGGCGGCTTGTTGCCCAGCGGACAGGCCCAGTGGCAGAACGGCACGCCGCAGTCCATGCAGCGGCTTGCCTGCGTGCGTCGGTCGTTGGCGTTGAGAGTCTGCTCCACTTCGCCGAAGTCGTGTATTCGGTCGTGTATCGGTCGGTAACCGGCTTCCTGCCGGTGTATGGTTAGGAATGCTTTTGGGTTGCCCATGTTCTTGTTTGGTTATGAGCCCCTCGCTGCCACTCCACGCCGTGGGGGCGGCCCTGTTTGCGGCCGTTGCAGGTCGGGGCGTTGTTTGTTTTTTATGTTGATGGTTGTTGCGGGGCGCCCTTTCGCCACCCTGCAGTGCGTGGGTGGCGGCGGCGCCTCAGTAGTCTCGCTGCATGTCGGCAATCTTCTGTTGCAGCTTGCGCACCTGTTCCTCCTGCAGCACGCGCTTGTATTCAATCGGTATCACCTGTATGAAGTCGTCGGCATAGCGCCCCCAGTCGTCGAGCATCGTGCGCGCCAGTTTCGAGCCGGTGTACAGGTAGTGCTGCCTTATCAGTTCGTGCAGCTCCTTGCGGTGGGCGCTTTCCTCTACAAGGTTTATCTCAACCATGTCCATGTTGCAGTAGTAGTCGAAGTCGTGGCGGCGGTCCCACACATATGCCACGCCCCCGCTCATGCCTGCGGCGAAGTTCCTGCCGGTGTCGCCGAGCACCACCACGCGGCCTCCCGTCATGTATTCGCAGCAGTGGTCGCCCGCTCCCTCTACCACGGCGATGGCTCCCGAGTTGCGCACGGCGAAGCGCTCGCCCACCTTTCCGTTGACATACAGCTCGCCGGAGGTGGCCCCGTAGAGCCCGGTGTTGCCGGCTATGATGTTGTCTTCGGCCGCGAAGCTGCTCCTGGTGGGCGGCAGTATGGCTATGCGCCCGCCGCTGAGGCCCTTGGCGAAGTAGTCGTTGGCCTCGCCCTCGAGCTTGACGTTGACGCCCTTGGCCAGGAAAGCCCCGAAGCTCTGGCCTGCCGAGCCCTTGAAGCGGATGTTTACCGTGCCGTCGGGCAGCCCCTGTTCGCCGTGCCTGGCAGCTATGGCACCGCTCAGCATGGCGCAGGCGGCACGGTCGGTGTTGCGTATGGCATAGTCGAGGTTTACCTCGTCCTGGTGGTCGATGGCCGCCGCGGCGGCGTGGATGATTCGCCTGTCGAGCACGTCGTCGAGGTCGTGGCGTTGCGATGCCGTGCAGTGCAGCGGGCCGTCGGCGCCGTCGCGTGCCAGCAGCCGGCTGAAGTCGAGCGTGGCCTCCTTCTCTGTCGCGGGCTTGCGTGCCGTTATCAGCTCAGTGTGGCCCACTATGTCGTCGAGCCGTGTGAAGCCCATCTCGGCCAGGTATTCGCGCACCTCTTCGGCCAGGAACATGAAGTAGTTGACCAAGTACTGGTATTTGCCCATGAAATGCTTGCGCAGCCGCGGGTCCTGGGTGGCCACTCCCATGGGGCAAGTGTTCAGGTTGCACTTGCGCATCATCACGCATCCCAGCACGATGAGGGCCGCCGTGCCGAACCCGAACTCCTCGGCGCCGAGCAGCGCCATGGCTATCACGTCGCGTCCGGTCTTGAGCTGTCCGTCGGCCTGCAGCCTGACGTAGCCCCTCAGCCCGTTTCTCACGAGCGTCTGCTGTGCCTCGGCCAGGCCAATCTCGGGCGGTATGCCGGCGAACCGCATGCTTGAGGCAGGGCTGGCACCCGTTCCGCCCTCGGCGCCGGAGATGACTATGAGGTCGGCCTTGGCCTTGGCCACGCCTGCGGCGATGGTTCCCACGCCGCTCTCGGCCACGAGTTTCACGCTGATGGCGGCCCTGGGATTGACGTTCTTGAGGTCGAATATGAGTTGGGCCAGGTCTTCAATGGAGTATATGTCGTGGTGGGGCGGTGGCGAGATGAGCGATATGCCCGGTATAGAGTGGCGCGTCTTGGCAATGACCTCGTCGACCTTGAACCCCGGCAGCTGCCCGCCTTCGCCCGGCTTTGCCCCCTGTGCCACCTTTATCTGTATCTCCTCGGCGTTGACAAGGTAGGCGGCGTTGACCCCGAAGCGCCCCGAGGCCACCTGTTTCGTCTTCGACGACAGGCTGATGCCGTCGACCGACGCCGTGAACCGTGCGCTGTCTTCTCCGCCCTCGCCCGTGTTGCTGCGTGCCCCGAGCTTGTTCATTGCCAGGGCTATGGCCTCGTGGGCCTCTTTCGACAGCGCGCCGAAGCTCATGGCGCCCGTCACGAAGTGCCTTACGATGCTTTCGGCGGGCTCGACGCGGTCGATGGGTATCGGGTTGCGGCGGAAGTCGAAGAAGTCGCGGATGAATATGGGCTCGTCTTTCTTGTCGGCCAGCCTTGTGAACTCCTTGAACTTGGCATAGCTGCCCGTGCGTGTGGCCTGTTGCAGCGTGGCTATCGTCTCGGGGTTCCAGGCGTGGCGGATGCCGTCGCGGCGGTAGTGGAACTGCCCGTTGTTGGGCAGGAAGTCGGCCTTGGCCTGCTTGCCGAAGGCCATGTCGTGCATCTTCACCGCGTCGTCGGCGATGGTCTTCAGTCCGATGCCGCCTATTGTCGACGCCTCGGTGCCGAAGTATGCGCGCAGCAGGCTGTCGGACAGCCCTACGCTCTCGAATATCTTGGCGCCCCGGTAAGAGCGTATGGTGCTGATGCCCATCTTTGCCATTATCTTCATGAGGCCCTTCTTTACGGCCTTGACATAGTTTTTCTCGGCCGTCTCATAGTCTTCCTGTATCTTGTGGCGCCTCACGAGGTCGTCGAGTATGGCAAACACCATGTACGGGCATAGTGCCGACGCGCCGTAGCCCAGCAGCAGGGCGGCGTGCATGGTCTCCCGTATCTCGCCGCTCTCTATTATCAGTGCCGTCTGCACCCGCTTGCCCACGGATATCAGGTAGTGGTGCACGGCGCTCACGGCGAGCAGGCTCGGGATGGCGGCATGGTCGCGGTCGGCCCCGCGGTCGGTCAGAATGACGTAGTTGACGCCCTCGTCGACGCTGCGCTCCGCCTGCTTGCACAGGCTGTCGAGGGCCTCGCGGAGCCCCTCCTCGCCCTTGCCGCACTCGAAGGTGATGGGCAGCTTGACTGTGTTGAAGCCCTTGTAGCGTATGTTGCACAGTATGTCGAGCTGCGTGTTGTTCAGTATGGGGTGCGGCAGTCGCACCATCTTGCAGTTGGTCTCGTCGGGTTGCAGTATGCCCGTGCCCACGCGGCCAATGTATTCGGTGAGCGACATTACCAGGTTTTCGCGCAGCGGGTCGATGGCGGGGTTGGTAACCTGGGCGAACTGCTGCCTGAAGTAGTTGAACAGCGTCTGCGGCCGCTCGGTGAGTACGGCCAGAGGGGTGTCGTTGCCCATCGAGGCGGTGGGCTCGCTGCCGCTTACTGCCATTGGAATGATGGTCGAGCTGATGTCTTCCTCGCCGTAGCCGAACATCAGTTCACGGCCCATCAGGTCGGGCAGGCTGTTGTCCACGCGGCGCCCGCTCCTGAGTTTCTCGAGCTGTATGCGGTTGGTGGCCAGCCACTGGCGGTAAGGATGCGCCGCGGCCAGGCGCTCCTTGATCTCGCCGTCGTAGTAGATGCGGCCCTCCTGCGTGTCGATGAGCAGTATCTTGCCCGGCTGCAGGCGCCCCTTCTCGGCAATCTCGGTGGGGTCGAAGTCCATCACGCCCACCTCGCTGGCCACCACCATCATGTCGTTCTTGGTGATGGTGTAGCGCGCCGGGCGCAGGCCGTTGCGGTCGAGCATGCCCCCGGCGAAGCGCCCGTCGCTGAAGAGCAGCGCCGCCGGGCCGTCCCACGGCTCCATCAGTATGGAGTGGTATTCGTAGAACGCCTTGAGGTCTTCCGAGATGGGGTTCTTGTCGTTGAAGCTCTCGGGCACCATCAGCGCCATGGCGTGGGGCAGCGAGAGCCCGCTCATGACGAAAAACTCGAGCACGTTGTCAAGGCTGGCCGAGTCGCTCATGCCCGGCTGCACTATGGGCGAGAGCTCTTGGACGTCGCCCAGCGCCTCGGAGCCGAGCACGCTCTCGCGGGCCTGCATCCACCCGCGGTTGCCCCTGATGGTGTTTATCTCGCCGTTGTGGGCCAGCAGGCGGAAGGGCTGCGCCAGGCTCCACGTCGGGAACGTGTTGGTAGAGAAGCGCGAGTGCACCAGCGCCAGCCCGCTCGTGAAGTAGCTGTTGGTTAGGTCGGGGAAGTAACGGCGCAGTTGCATGCTCGACAGCATGCCCTTGTATACAATGTTCTTGCTCGACAGCGAGCACACGTAGAAGTCGCTGTCGGCCACGCGGCGCTCTATGCGCTTGCGTATCTTGTAGAGCGTGCGCTCGAAGGTGGGCACGCGGTCGTCGGTGACGCCCGTTACGAACACCTGCCTTATGGCCGGCTCGGTCTGCAGGGCGGCCTCGCCAAGGCACTCGGGGCATGTGGGCACTGTGCGCAGGTGCATCAGCGAGAGCCCCTCGCGCTCAATCTCCTCGATCATCACCGACAGTATGGCTGCCTGGCGCTGTTCGTCCTTGGGCAGGAACACCAGCCCCGTGCCATACTTGCCCTTCTCGGGCACGGGTATTCCCTGCAGCAGTATGAACTCGTGGGGTATCTGCAGCATGATGCCCGCCCCGTCGCCGGTCTTGTTGTCGGCGCCCTCGGCACCGCGGTGGCGCATGTTCTCGAGCACCTTCAGGGCGTTGTCAACAAGCTCATGGCTTTTGTTGCCGTGTATGTTAACCACCATCCCCACGCCGCATGCGTCGTGCTCGTAGGCTGCATTATACAATCCTTTTTCCATATTTGGTTGCGTTTAGTTTGTTAAACCCTGATTTTGTTTTCGATTTGACTGCAAAATTACCTGTTTTGGTGTCAATATGACATACCGACAGAGGCTTTTCAATCAACAAAATCGAACAAAATGTCAAATTGAAACGAAACAGAGTAAAACGCCTTACAAATAGTCTTTATATCGCGCCGAATTTGTTTTGATTGTAATCAACGCGCGCTTTGCGCAGAACTTTTGTTGCCGCCGGTTCGCTACGTAGGCAGCAGTGTCCGGCCAAACGGGCCGTACCGCATTTCAAAACGGGCCGTATGGCCGTTCAAAACGGCCCATTCGGCAACGCCAAACGGCCCATATTGCAAAGTGCTGCCTGCCAGTGGGTTGCGCCGATGGCACACCTGCGGCATGCCGGACATGCCAATGTGCATCCGGCAGAGGCGTAAATGCAAAAGAAAAAGGTGGTTGGTTGATGCGTATTGATCAAAATCTCTTATGGAGAGATGGTATTTTCGGTGCAAAGATAAGGATAATCCAATAAACAAGCAAATATTTCGATGCCTTTTTTTCGCATAAAGGTCATTTTACTAAACATTTATTGAGCAAAACCATTTTCGGCCCGTTTGGCCGCCCGAGGCATGCTCCTAATATAAATATGTGGGGAATGATGGTGGCTCCAACATCAGGTGATGGCCCTGGAAACACACGGAAATGGGGTAAAAGTGTGCAGATTACGTAAACAAGGGGCATGCCCGCCAACCGGCTGTGCGGCCCGCCCCGACACTGGCCCAGAGCCATGGCGGCAGCCCGCCGAGCCGCCGCGTGATTTTCTCTCCATAAGAGACGGACATTTTTCAGGCGTACGAACCATTGAGAATCGTTACAGTTTTTTAATTAATAATTTATCGTATGAGAAGAAAGTTTATTAGTGCACTGCTTTTTGGAGCCCTCGTTACGGCTTCGACAAGCACGTTTGTTTCTTGCAAGGACTACGATGACGACATCAACGGCCTGCAGGGACAAATTACGACTAATGCGTCTACTCTCGAGGAAATGGTCAACGAGAAGGTGAGCAACCTCACCACCGAGATCAACACCTTGAAAGACCAGGACGCTGCCCTCACGCAGGCTCTCGACCAGGCCAAGGCCGACCTGAACGCAGCCATAGAGGAGGCAAAGACCGCAGCCAGCGATGCTGAGGCTGCAGCCAAGGCTTATGCCGACGTGCAGGCTGAGGCAGCAAGGGTTGCCGCCATCGAGGCTGCAAAGCAGAGCATAGCCGATGCACAGGCACAACTGCAGGCCGGAATCGACGCTGCCACCCAGAAGCTCGAGGAAATCAGCGGCCAGGTGTCTACACACGAGACGCAGATTGCAGGACTGCTCGATGCTGACAAGGAACTGCAGGACGCCATCACTGCCGCCAATGGCAAGATTGACGCTGCCCAGACAACGGCCAACGACGCCCTGGCTTCTGCGCAGGAGGCCAACGACAAGCTGGCTCAGGTCGTAGAGAACCTCACAACCGTGAAGGGCGAACTTGACAGCCAGATCTCGCTGCTCGGCGACAAGGTTGACCAGGCCGTGGCCGACATCGCTGCCAACAAGGCCGAGGTGGATGCCGACATAGCCGAGGCCAACTCGCTCATCCAGTCTAACGCCGATGCCATCGCCGCCCTGCAAGGCAAGGACACGGAGCTCGGAAAGCTCATCGAGGCCAACACCAACGAGCTGACCGCGCTGAAAGGTCAGCTGGAGTCGCTCCAGTCGGCACTTGACGCCAACCTCAAGTCGGCCAAAGCATACACCGACGCACAGATAGAAGGACTGAAGTCGGCACTGGGCATACCCGTTGAGGATATCAAGACCAACTTCGAAGACATCCAAGGACGCCTCGGCAAGGCCGAGGAGCAGCTCGCAGAGATTGTCGAGGCTCTAAAGAGCGACGACGGTTCGATAGGCAGCATCAGCTCGAGCATTGCCTCGCTGCGCGAAGGCCTCACCGAACTGACCGAACAGGTGGCAACCAACCTGGAGACCACCAACCAGAAGATTGGCGAGCTCGAGGGCGATATCGAGGAAATCAACGGCAAGCTTGCCACCAACACAACAAACATTTCAGACCTCCAGGAGCGCGTGTCTACACTCGAAAGCCAGATAGGCCAGTGGGCTGAAGGCATCGGCACGGTGGCAGAGAACGTCAAGCTCATGCAGGACAACATCAAAGCCCACAGCGACGAGCTGGCACGCCTGGCCGGAGTTAGCAAGCTGTTGAAGGGCCTTGTGTTCAATCCCGAGAAGTATTATCAAGGAATTGAGGCCATTGGCATAGAGTCATTCAACTACCATGCCATCATCGCCGGCTTGCAGACACCTAACCTTGATGACGACCAGACCGACGACAAGGCTACAAGGTTGGCTTCAACAGAGACCAGCGTTGTGCCTATCGTAGAGGCATCCTATTGGATGAACCCGTCGAATGCCACCGTTGACACTGTTACGGCCAACGTAAAGAAGCACTTCAGCTTCATCGTCAACAATGCAGAGTACACTCGCGCTGCCCAGGAAAGCGACATCGTGGTTGATAGCGCACGCTTTGACAAGGATGAGCGCGGATTGCTCAATGTGTTCTTCAGCATGAAGAATGCCAACAACATTGCCAAGATACCTGCAACAGGCAACGGAAACGTTGACGTGATGGCACTAAGGTACAACTACTCTACGGAGAATAGCGATACCACCATCATGTCTGATTTCGCAGCATTGAAGCAGTATAAGATTGAGAACTTCTACATCAATAAGGCAAACAATGGCAATGCTGGTGCTCCGACGGCTCAGAGCGGAGAGAACCATCTGGCCTTGACCGCTGCCGCAGCCGTTAGCCACAACTCTAATGGCGAATACAGCGCACCGACTCTCGAGATTGCTTACAACAAGACGGAGGGCATCGACCTTGACGAGTGGATCAACGTTCACTATGACATCAACGGCGAGACCGACAAGTATTGGGGCGACCAAGACGAAATCAACAAGAAGAAGTTCAAGCTGGTTTATGAGCTGATCGGTTACAAGGCAAACGATGCCGACAAGACAAATGAGAGCCAGCACGCCACAATCAGCTCCGACAATGTGCTCACCGTACACGATGTCAATGGCGAGACCGGCAGCCGCAAGATCATAGGCCGCACGCCTCTGGTACGTGTAACCCTTGTTGACGTGAACACAAACGAGCAGGTAGCTGCAGTGGGTTACATCGTGGTTAAGATTACCGACGTGTCTTCCGAGCCCATAAAGGTTGACGACATTGGCGCAATAGACAACGGATATACCGTTATCTGCGACGACAACGTTGCGCTCAACAATGTTAAGGCAATCACATGGCAGGAGGTTGAGGACAAGGTTCTCGGTGAGCTCAACATGAGCAAAGAGGAGTTTGAGAGCAACTACTCGCTCGAAGTGGTGAACGGAACGAAGAATGCCAAGCAGTATTCTTATGACGGCAGTGACAACTCATTCGCCGAAATGACAGACCGCATCGGCGAGATTGTCAACACGGAAGACGAACTCGGCCACACCACCAATATCCTCACGTGGACAGTCCGCAACCAGGAGGCTTATCAGCTGTTCGTAAGGGAGAATAAGTCGGAGGTGTCTGTTTACGTCAAGTTCGCTCCCCGCAATACTGTATCTACACAGCGTGACGTATACGTTAAGCTGACATGGGCTCCCAGTGCCGTTAACAAAACGCCTGAAGCAACCATACTCGACGCCGTAGAGCACAAGAGCAAGGCCGACTGGCATGCAACCAACTCACGCGAGGAGGGCTGGAAGGAGCTGCACGTACAGGTTGGTAGTGCAACCGTTGCAGGCGCAACCTGCGAGTATGAGAACCTTACTGTGGCCAAGACTTTCAACAAGCAGCCTATCGACATCATCAAGGATGACCTTGGAAGCACTTACGCCGCACTCGCAAACGCAGCAAATGTAACTTACAAGTTCGCAGACCGGAATAAGCAGACCAAGACGCAATATGTAACAAGCAACACCACTTACAACATCACTGTAAGCCCAGATGGCTCTACCATCAGTGCTGCTGGTTCGACGCTTGCAACCATTAACCCGGCCGACGGTAAGATTACCATTGCCAAGAATGACGTGTCTAAGGCAATAATCAACAGCTATGGCAAGAATGATCTCGCTAACGCTCTTACGCTGACAGTGGAGATTGTGCCGTCTACTTGCTCACCCGCTAACGAAGACGACCTCATCGTTCTGAACAACAACAAGCTCGATGTGAAGGTTATCAAGCCAATCTTCGTTACCGACACTGCTGTAGAAGACATGGAGCTTAACAACGCAAGCACGCTTACCCGCGATGTGTTCCTGTCATTCGAGGACTTCAACGGATACGATCCTCAGACATTCTGGGACAACAGTATGGACAAGGTTGAGTTCTGGAAGTTCTATGGTGTGACAAGCATCAAGTGCGACGAGAGCAAGATTGAGACCAACTACACAGGACAGTGGACCAGTGTTGACCCGAGCGTATTCACCATTGATTACACCGAGCCGGTTGGCGACATCAAGCTCAACAACATGGGTAAGGTGACGCTCACACAGGTTAACATGAGCCGTGCCAACTCGTTTGACGTTCGCGTTCCGCTCAACATTACCTACAGCTGGGGTACTCTGACTGCAAATGTGACAGTACATGTGAAGGCAGCTCCCGGCATGAGCACCATCAAGAGGCACTAATATTGATAATGACAAGTTAATATTGTAAAGGAGGGCGGGGCAGAAATAAGGCTCTTGCCCTCCTTTTCTCAACCAATCGATAAGCGAATAGAAAAGAATTTTCAAGTGAACAAGGATATGAGACTTCAAAAGATTTCTGTGCTCGTGGCCGTGATGGCATTGGTGCTTGCCCTTGGCGGCTGTCGTGGAAAGAAGGAAAAGCAGGCTGAGGGGCCGCAAAAGACTGAGTTTGAGCAGTCGATACAATCAAAGGACACTGTTGCTGTAAAGCAGCTTGTCGACAGGTTTTTCGGCTTTGCTAAGGCCAAGCAATACTCGGAAGCTGCAGGAATGCTTTACCGCAACGACAAAGACATTGAGGGCGAGCCGCAACAGCTGAACAACGAAGAGATGGCTCAGGTGAGGCAGATGCTGGAGTCTGTTCCCATGGTTGACTATCGGATAGAGTACATCAAGTTTGATGAGTACTACCAAAACGAAGTATTATGCCGGGTAGTGATAAAGCCCGCAGAAGGCGACATGCCCGAGATTTCTACCAAGATGTTCTTCAAGCCGGTCAATTACTTGGGCAGTTGGGTGCTTTGCCTTACCAATACCGAGTATGGAGACAGGGGGGTGGTCAAGCCCGGCAAGCGCGATTCGATGGAGCGTGCATACACGCGCCAGTCGTCGGCAAAGCAGAAGCAGTGAGGCTTTTACCATTAATGATATAGAAAGGAGAAAAGAATATGAAAAAGAGACGTATACTTTTTATTGCCGCCACAATGGCATCGGCATTGCCTGCTGCTGCCCAGCAGGATGCAGCGGATGATGTAGAGTTCTGCCCGCACGCCTACATACAGGCGCATGGCGGGGCGCAGTATACTCTGGGCGAGGCGCCCTTTGGCGACCTCGTCTCGCCTACGGTGCAGCTGGGTGTGGGCTACCGCTTCCTGCCGTGGATGGGAGCCCGCCTTGCCGTGGGCGCATGGCAGAGCAAGGGCGGCTTCAACGGCTATACCGCCGACGGGCCGTCGCGCAACGTCACTTACTCTTACAACTACGTGGCGCCGGCCCTCGACGTGGTGTTCGACCTCACGTCGGCCATAGGCGGCTTCAACCCCTCGCGCCTTGTCAGCGTGACGGCGTTCGTGGGTGGCGGCGTCAACATCGGCTTCGGCAACGACGAGGCTGGCGACATTGCCCGCCGCGGCTACAGGCTGGCCTATCTCTGGGACGGCACCAAGGTGCTGCCGGTGGGCCGTGCGGGCCTTGGCGTTGACTTCCGCCTGTCGGATGCCGTGTCGTTAGGCATAGAGGGCAACGCCAACATCACATCCGACGAGTACAACTCGAAGGATGCGGCTCAGCCCGACTGGTACTTCAACGTGATGGCCGGCATAAAGGTCAACCTCGGAAAGACCCACCGTAAGCGCGCCGCCGAGGCTCCCGTGCGCCAGCCCGAGCCTGTGGAGCAGCCCGCCCCGCCGGTGAGCGAGGCCGAGCCCGCCCCGGCGCCCAAGCCCGAAGCCCCGGCCACGATGCGCCGCGACGTGTTCTTCCTGATCAACTCGGCCCGCATATCCGACGCCGAGGGTGCAAAGCTCGCTGAGCTGGCTGCCTTCCTCAAGGCAAACCCGAAGCTCAAGGTGAAGGTGACGGGCTATGCCGACGCCGACACCGGCACCGACGCCATCAACGACCGGCTGTCGCGTCAGCGCGCCGAGGCCGTGGCCAAGGCCCTCACCGGGGTGCATGGCATCGAGGCATCGCGCATCGAGGTCGACAGCAAGGGCGCGCGCGTGCAGCCGTTTGCCGAAAACGACAAGAACCGCGTCACCATCTGTGTGGCCGAGTGAGCCGTGGTGGCATGTTTACAGGCACCGCAAGCTGGCTTGGCCCAAGCCTGCCCGCCGTTTGCCGTGTGCAGCCTGCCTTGCTTGAAGATAAAGCGGGCGGGAGCAGAGCGGGCTTGCCGGCCGGACTGTCTTTGCCGGTTGTCTTGTCAAGATATATGGAAATCTAAGGCATAATGCAAATGACGATGCTTAATAATAACTTTTTCGACCAATTGTATGATATAGTATGTAATCATTTGTGATACTTTCTGACAGGGTAACAGTTAAACATATAGAGTACATTAAGAGGTGATGGGGCCTCCGCCGGCGGGCGGGCAAGGGCCCCATTTCTGGCGTTCCGCCCCACGGCCGCAGTGGCCTGGCTGCTGGCTCCCGGCAGACGGGCGTTGCTGCCGAGGCCGTTTTGCATCGACAAACGGCCCGTTTCTCACGCCCAAACGGCTTCCATCGCATGGCAAAACGGCCCGTTTGGCAATGCACTGAGCCACAGCGTGTTGCGCCGTGTGCCCATGCCGGGGCGTCGCCGCGTTTGGTTTTCGTCCGCAGCAGCCGCCGCCAAGGGGCGTGCCTGAGCGCCCTGTGGCCGCAGGCGCGGCGCGCCCGGGCCTGTTCGGCGCAGCGCCCAAGGCGTCTTTTTTACCGATTTTCTTTGCTGTTTACAATATTTTCAGTATTTTTGCATTATCCAAATCCTATGGCGCAGCCCGCCCGACCCGATCGGGGATGGCGGGAGGGGCTCAACATAACCGTAACACTTATGCAGACAAACAGCCACTTATCCGTGTTGATACACGATCAGGCCAAGAAGTATGGCGACCGCGAAGCCTTGATATACAGGAAGTTCGGTAGCAAGAAATGGGTGTCGTGCTCGTGGGCGGAGTTCTCGCGCACGGTCGACATCGCGTCAAACGCTCTGATGGCCCTCGGCGTTGAGGCGCAGGAGAATGTGGGTGTGTTCGCTCAGAACTGTGTCGAATACATGTATTGCGACTTCGGCGCATGGGGCGTCAGGGCCGTCACGATACCGTTCTATGCCACGAGCAGCGAGCAGCAGATACAGTTTATGATCAACGACGCGCGCGTCAGGGTGCTCTTCGTTGGCGAGCAAGAGCAGTACGACAAGGCCCACCGCGTGTTTGCGCTCTGCCCCACGATGGAGCGCATAGTCATCTTCGACCGCTCCGTGCGCATCAGCACCCACGACCCCAACGCCCTTTACTTCGACGACTTCCTCAAGCTTGGCCAGGGCCTTCCGCACCGGGCCGAGGTCGAAGGACGGCGGGCCGAGGCAACATACGGCGACGTTGCCAACATCCTATACACCAGCGGGACCACCGGCGACAGCAAGGGCGTGGTGCTTACCCACGGGCAGTATCATGCCGCTCTTGAGGCCAACGGCCGCTGTGTGGCCGTGGGCGAAGACGACCGGGTGATGAACTTCCTGCCCTACGCCCATATCTTCGAGAAGGGATGGACGCTGCTGAGCCTGTCGCAGGGCGCAAGGCTCATAGTCAACACCTATCCGCAGGAGGTGCAGGAGGCCATGCGCGAGACCCACCCAACCAGCATGAGCTCCGTGCCGCGCTTCTGGGAGAAAGTGTATGCGGGCGTCCAGGAGCAGATAGACCGCGCCAACCCCGTAAAGCGCAAGCTGTTCAAAAACGCACTGGCCGTGGGCCGGAAGCACAACATCGAATACCTGAGCCGCGGGCTCAGGCCGCCGCTGCAGCTGCGCATTGAGTACGAGATGGTCAACCGCACCATATTCAGCCTCGTGCGCCATGAGCTCGGACTCGAGCACCCCAACATCTTCCCCACGGCAGGGGCCACGGTGTCGGAGCATGTCGAGGAGTTCGTGCATTCCATCGGGCTCAACATGATTGTAGGCTACGGCCTCACCGAGAGCCTGGCCACCGTGTCGTGCGACCGCCTGGGCGAGCCTTACACCGTGGGGTCGGTGGGACGGCCCATCGACGGGCTCGAGGTGAAGATAAGCGACGAGGGCGAGATTCTGCTCAAGGGGCCCACCATAACGGGCGGATACTACAACCGTCCAGACCTGACGCGCGACGCCTTCACCCCCGACGGATATTTCCGCACGGGCGACTCGGGCTACATGAAAGACGGAGAGCTCTTTCTCAAGGAGCGCATAAAGGACCTCTTCAAGACCTCTAACGGCAAGTACATAGCCCCGCAGGCCATAGAGTCGAGGCTGCTCGTCGACAAGTTCATCGACCAGATTGCCATCATAGCCGACCAGCGCAAGTTTGTCTCGGCGCTCATCATACCCGAATACAGGCTCGTCGAGGAGTTTGCGCGCGCCAACGGCATTCCCTTTGAAAGCCGCGAAGACCTATGCGCCAACGCCAAGGTCAGGCAGATGATGATGGAGCGCATCAACACGCTGCAGCAGCAACTGGCCCACTACGAGCAGGTGAAGCGCATTACGCTGCTGCCCCACCACTTCAGCATGGAGCGTGGCGAGCTCACCAACACCCTGAAACTGAAGCGCCGGGTCATCAACGAGAACTACAAGGCCGAGATTGACAGAATGTACGAGGACGAGGGGAATTGAGAATTAAAAGTTAAAAGCTAAGAATTATGAATTAAAAATGGGCTGCGTGGTGTCAGCAGGATGCGAAGGCAAAGGCAAATGTCCGTGCGAGTTAAGGATTGAAAATCAAGAATTAAGAATTAAAAGAGGGCTGCGCGGTGTCAGCGGAAGGTGAAGTCAAAGGCAAATGTCTGTACTTCTGCACTCCAGCACTCCCTGAATCTGGGACAAAAGTCCGTACTCCAGTACTCCCGAACTCCGTAAATCAGAGGCAAATGTCTGTACTCCTGCACTCCTGCACCACTGCAACTACAAGAACATTATATATATATGATTACCGCAGAACAACTGAAAGACGTCATGGAGCGCGCCGACGCGCTCAACCGATACCTTGACATTGACAAGAAGCAGATCGAGTATGAGGAGGAAGACCTGCGCACACAGGCCCCCGACTTCTGGGACGACCCGAAGCGGGCAGAGGAGCAAATGAAGAAGGTCAAGGCCCTGAAGAGCTGGATCGACGGCTACAAGGAGGTGCGCACGTGCGCCGATGAGTTGCAGCTCGCGTTCGACTTCCACAAGGACGACATGGTCACCGAGGAGGAGGTCGATGCCGACTACGACCGCGCCATAAAGGCCATAGAGGCCCTCGAGCTCAAGAACATGCTGCGCCAGAAGGAAGACCCCATGGACTGCGTGATGAAGATAAACAGCGGCGCCGGCGGCACCGAGAGCCAGGACTGGGCACAGATGCTCATGAGGATGTACATGAGGTGGGCCGAGGCCCATGGCTACAAGGTCACGATAAGCAACCTGCAGGATGGCGACGAGGCCGGAATAAAGAGCGTTACCATGGAGATTGAGGGCGGCGAGTATGCCTACGGCTACCTCAAGAGCGAGAACGGGGTGCACCGGCTGGTGCGCGTGTCGCCGTTCAACGCGCAGGGCAAGCGCATGACGAGCTTCGCCAGCGTGTTCGTGACGCCGCTCGTCGACGACACCATCGAGGTGTATGTAGACCCGGCGCGCGTCAGCTGGGACCTCTTCCGGAGCGGAGGGGCCGGCGGACAGAACGTCAACAAGGTGGAGACGGGCGTGCGACTGCGCTACCAGTACGTCGACCCCGACACCGGCGAGGAAGAAGAGATACTCATAGAGAACACCGAGAGCCGCAAGCAATTGGAAAACCGGAACAACGCCATGCGCCTCTTGAAATCGCAACTCTACGACCGCGCCATGAAGAAACGCCTCGAGGCACAGGCCAAGATAGAGGCAGGCAAGAAGAAGATTGAATGGGGAAGCCAGATAAGGAGCTACGTGTTTGATGACCGAAGGGTGAAAGACCATCGCACAAACTACCAGACCACCGATGTCGACGGGGTGATGGACGGCAAGATCGACGGCTTCATCAAGGCCTATCTCATGGAGTTCCCCGTCAACGAAGAGGCCTGACCGGCACTGAAGACAATGATACCGACAACTAAAAACAACTGATTATGAGCGACAAAGGAAAGGCTCGCCGTGCGGCTTACGAAGCACAGCAGGAGAAGAAAGCAAAGAGAGTGGTCAACTGGATATTCGCCGCGCTGGTGCTGCTGGCGATATTGTACATCATCTACACGTTCGGCATAGTGAGCTGATGGGCGCTGTCGGCAATGTGGAGATAGAGCGCAAGTTCCTCGTCGCGGGCGACGGCTACAAGCGCCTGGCCTGCGGCAGCAGCCGCATACGGCAGGGATACATCTGCAGCGAGCCCGGTCGCACGGTAAGGGTGCGCCTGCGTGGCGGCCGTGGTTACCTCACCATAAAGGGCCCCTCGGCCGATGGCGGCCTGAGCCGCTATGAGTTTGAGAGGGAAATCACGGCCGACGAGGCCAACGCCCTCTTCGACCTCTGCGAGCCGGGCGCCATCGACAAGACGCGCTGGATTGTAGAGTGGGGCGGCCATACGTTTGAGGTCGACGAGTTCCACGGCTGCAACGACGGGCTGACCGTGGCCGAGGTGGAGCTGGCCTCGCCCACAGAGCAGGTCGACCTGCCGCCGTTCGCAGGCCGCGAGGTCACCGGCGACCGCCGGTTTTACAATTCCAGCCTCACCAAACGGCCTTTCACCGACTGGAGCGACGCCGAGCGAGCAGAAGTGCTGCGCCCAGTGCAAGGCTGACGCCTATGGCGTTTGCCACCAGGTCGGCCAGGTCGCCGCTGCGCCGGCCCCCGGTGCAGTATGCCTGAAGCAGTTCGATGGCCCCGCTCATGGCCACGGGGGCAACCCAGCCTGCCGCCGCCACGCGTGGGGTTATGGTCTTGTGCTTGTTGCGCAGCAGGTATTCGGCCCAGAGAATGAGGCACGTTCCGCCATACATGGCCACGTGAACCCACTTGTCAATGAACCTCACGTTGTCGAGTTCCGTGTGTGGCGGCGTGAAGAAAGACAGGTACCATATGGCTGCCACGCATGCCGTCGTGAGCGGGTATTTCCTTATCAATCGATATGTCTGTTGCATATTTGCTTTCGTTTACGGTGCAAATTTACTGATTTTTTTATAATTTTGCACTGTGAATAATGACAAAACAACTTTATGGCACAGTTAGAAAGAGCTAAATTCGGAAGCAAGCTGGGCGTCATCCTCGCCACGGCGGGCTCGGCGGTGGGGCTTGGCAACGTGTGGCGTTTCCCCTACCTGGCCGGCGAGAACGGCGGTGCGGCTTTCATGTTGGTATATATTGGTTGCGTGCTTTTGCTGGGCATGCCGTGCATGGTGTCCGAGTTCATCGTCGGGCGGCGCGCCCAGGCAAACGCGGCGCGTGCCTTCCGCATGCTCGGCGGGCGCACGCCGCTGGCCCTTGTGGGCTACATGGGCGTGATAACCGGCACGCTCATCACCGGCTACTACGCCGTGGTGTCGGGCTGGTGCCTCGAGTACATCTACGCATCGGCGGCAGGTCACTTTGCCGGGGCGGGCCCTGCTGAGGTGAGCCGCTACTTTGCCGACTTCGAGACCGACCCCGTGAGGCCCATTGTGTGGATGGTACTGGTGTTCCTGGCCACCCATTGGGTGATAGTCCACGGCGTGCGCGACGGCATAGAACGGGCCTCGAAGCTGATGATGCCGGCCCTATTCATACTGCTTCTCATTGTGGTGGTGGCCTCATGCCTGCTGCCCGGGGCGATGAGGGGCATTGAGTTTCTGTTCAAGCCCGACTTCAGCAAGGTGACCGGAGGCGTGTTCCTGAGTGCCCTCGGCCAGGCTTTCTATTCGCTAAGCATAGGCATGGGCTGCATGTGCACATACGCCTCTTACTTCGGGCGGCAGACGCGCCTTGGCTCTTCGGCCATGCAGATAGGCGTGATAGTGATACTTGTGGCTGTGCTCTCGGGCCTGATGATATTCCCTGCGGCCTTCTCCGTGGGCATAAAGCCCGACAGCGGCCCGTCGCTCATATTCATAACGCTGCCCAATGTGTTCCGCGAGGCTTTCGGCTTTGCCCCTGTCCTGGGTTACGTGGTGGCCGTGCTGTTCTACGTGCTGCTCACCCTGGCCGCGCTGACGTCGCTCATCTCGCTCCATGAGGTGAGCACGGCGTTCCTCCACGAGGAGCTCCACATCACCCGCCGCCGTGCCGCCACCATAGTCACGGCCACGGGCATAGTGCTCGGAGGGCTCTGTTCGCTGTCGCTCGGAGGCCGTGAGTGGCTGACGCTGTTTGGCCGCCCGCTGTTCGAGCTGTGCGACTTTGTCACCGGCCAGATGCTCATGCCCTTCGGCGGCATACTCATCTGCCTGCTTGTGGGCTGGTATCTGCCCCACAAGCTCGTGCGCGACGAGTTTACCAACTGGGGCACGCTGCCCGGCCGCTACCTGCGTCTCTTTGTCTTCTGCGTGAAGTATGTGTGCCCTATATGCATAGTGCTGATATTCCTCAACCAGCTGGGGCTGCTCTGACGCAGCACCGGCCAAACCGAAGCATGAGCCATGAAGCACCGCCCTGACCTGTTTTACCAGCGCACCGACCGCCGTGCGGCCTTGGCCCTGGTGGGCTTGGCAGCCGTTTGCACCGCGCTCGTGGTGTGGCTGGGCGGCAGCGGCGGTGGCGGCGCCCCGGCCGTTGTCACCGACACGGTGTATGCCAGTGTGCCCGGTGGCGGCCCCGGTGGCCACGCCGACATGTATGTGGGGCCCGTCGAGGAGCGCCGCACGGAGCTGTTTGCCTTCGACCCCAACACTGCCGACAGCACCGCCCTGCTGCGCCTGGGGCTGCGGCCGTGGCAGGTGCGCGCCATATACAGGTACAGGGCCAGGGGCGGGGTGTATCGCCGTCCCGACGACTTTGCGCGGCTCTACGGGCTCACTGCGGGCGAGTTCAGGCGCTTGCGCCCGTATATTACCATATCGCCCGACTTCATGCCTGCCGCCACGCTCGTGGCCGACAGTGCCTTGGGGCGCGACACGCTGCGCTACCCGGTCAAACTGAAGGTCGGCGAGAGCATAGTGCTCAACACCGCCGACACGGCCGAGCTGCGCCGCGTGCCGGGCATCGGGGCCTATTTCGCGCGAGCCATTGTGCGCTACGGCGAGCGGCTGGGCGGATATGTCAGCACTGCCCAGCTCGACGAGATTGACGGTTTCCCCGAAGAGGCAAAGCCATATTTCACCATCAGCGACCCGCATCAGCGGCGTATGAACCTCAACACGCTGCCGATGAGTTCACTGCGGCGCCATCCTTACATCAGTTTCTACCAGGCCAAGGCCATCGTAGACTACCGCCGCCAGCACGGACGGCTGCAGAGTCTCGACGACCTTAGGCTGTGCCGCGACTTCACTCCCGAGGCCATCAGGCGGCTCGAACCTTACGTTGAATTTTGAGAATGAATGCCATATCACCTTTTGCGCGCCCGTTTTACGTAATGCTCAAGCCTGCCGGGCCGCGTTGCAACCTGCATTGCCGCTACTGTTACTACACCGAGAAGCAGTCGCTGTATGCCGGTGGCGGCGGCGAGGCCATCGACGACGCTATGCTCGAGAGCTTCACCCGGCAGTACATCGAGGCCCAGACGTCGCCCGACGTGCTCTTCACGTGGCACGGCGGCGAGCCCCTGCTGCGCCCGCTGTCGTTTTACCGCAGGGCGCTGGCGCTGCAGCGGCGCTATGCCGGCGGCCGCCACATAGACAACTGCCTGCAGACCAACGGCACGCTGCTCACCGACGAGTGGTGCCGTTTCTTCAGCGATGAGGGCTTCCTTGTGGGCATCAGCATCGACGGGCCGCGCGAGATGCACGACGCTTTGCGCGGGCCCACGTTCGACAGGGTGATGCGCGGCATCGAGTTGCTCGACCGCCACGGTGTGGAATGGAACGCCATGGCCACTGTCAACAGCGCCAACGTGGGCCACCCGCAGGAGTTCTACCGCTTCTTCCGCTCCATAGGTTGCCGTTACCTGCAGTTTACGCCGGTGGTAGAGCGCACCAGCGACGACGCGTCGCCGCTCTCGGTGCCCGGCTGGGAAGAGGGCGGCAGGCTCACGCCCGAGTCGGTTGACGCCGCCCGGTGGGGCGACTTTGCCTGCGGGGTGTTCGACGAGTGGGTCAGGGCCGACGTGGGCAGCGTGTTCGTACAGCTCTTCGACGCCACCCTGGCCAACTGGGCCGGAGTGGCTCCGGGCGTATGCTCGCTGGCCGGGGTGTGCGGACAGTCGCCGGCCATGGAGGCCGACGGCACGCTGTACTGTTGCGACCACTTTGTGTTTCCGCAATACAGCCTTGGCAACATGCGCCACAAAAGCATAACGGAGATGGCCTACGGGCAGCGGCTGCGCGACTTCGGGCTGCGCAAGCACACGGCTCTAACGCGCCAGTGCCGCGAGTGCAGGTGGCTGTTTGCCTGCAACGGCGAGTGCCCCCGCAACCGTTTCGTGCGCGACCGCTACGGCAACAGCGGCCACAACTATCTGTGCGAGGGCTATGCAAGGTATTTTTCGCACGTTGCCCCTTACATGGACTTCATGAAGGCCGAGCTTGATGCGGGCCGCGCCCCGGCCAACGTGATGGGCGCGCGCATAGGGGGCTGAGGCCGGCTGCGCCCCGCTTGTGTAGTGATTTTTTGCCATTCGCCGAGCAAAACCGTATCCGCAGACAACTGCCTGGTGCACAGGTAGTTGGCAATACGCCCCGTTTCGCAATGCGAAACGGGGCGTATTGCGTTCCGATATGTGCCGTATTGCAGGCAGGTATGGCCCTTATGGCCCGGCCGTCAGGCCGTGGCCGCGGGGCGGAGCCGCCTTTGTCGGGTTTTTTCATGGCCGCCGCCGGGCGTGGCCTTGGCTGTGGCCGTGGTGGCGCGGCATCAGCGTTCCACCACTATCGTCACCGGGCCGAGCAGGCCCGAGGGCAGCAGCGGTTCGTCTTTCTCGAAAAACTTAAACGAGACTACAGCCTTGCGGCCCTGCTGCGGGCGCGGCTGCCCATTGGCCAGCCATTCGGGCACGCTCTTCATCTGCCGCCCGATGACGGGGTTGCCCGGTGCGTATGAGTAGCGTATGGGTTCGCTCCACTCCATGTCGTCGGGCAGCTGCTCGTCGCCGATCATCCGGTTGGGCCACAGGTTGGTAACCTCTATCTCCACCTCATTGTCACCGCCGTCAATGAAGTCGGTGATGTCGCAGCGGTAGGGCTTCTTCCACAGATGGGCACACTCGCGCCCGTTGACCGACACGCGTGCCGTGTGCTTCACGTCGCCCAGGCAGAGCACGTAGCGCGCCCTGCGGTCTTTGCGCCCTATGTCGACGGTCTTGGTGTATGTGGCAGAGCCCGAGAAATAGCGTACGCCAGCGTCGGGGTGCTCGTTCCACGGCATCAGGCTGTCCAGCCAGACCTCGGCCGGGGCGCCCCATCCCTCGGCAAAGCGCAGCGTCCAGCCTCCGCCTACGGCCAGGGTGTCGGCCTCATGCCGTCTGTGCGTGTTGTGTGAGGCAGGCAGGGCCGTGGCCGTTCGGCGCAAGACGATGAACAGGGCCTCGTGCTCGTCGAAGTCTATCTTCACCGTAGTGCCACTGCCGTTGTCGCTCCACGCCATGGCCGTGTGCCTGGTGCCGGTGTCCGGGTGCCATATCTCGGGCGTGCGTCCTGCCGACGCAATGCTGATGGTGGCCGAAAAGGCCGAGTCGAGTGTGTTGGCTATGAAGTAAATGTCGGTAGCCCCGTCGCGGCGGTGAGTCCACTGCAGACTGCCGGCATCGGCCCGCAGCGATGGTTGCCTGCTCCTGTAGTCGTCGGCGTGGCGGCCTCGTTGCAGCAGCGCCTGGCAGCGGGCAAGATAGTCGAAGAGCAGTCGGGCCGCCCCGCTGCGCCACCACGTCTGCCCCGGTGTGCACCACGCCCCCCACATGCCGAAAGTCATGCCCGGCACGGCGCCGGGCCACGGGTTTTGGGCGCCGGCGTGAATCATAAGGGCGTTCACCCCGAGGCAAAACGCCCTGTCGGCCATGCACTTCATGTCTTCGGGGCTTTCGCGCCAGGCGGCCGGGGCCCACGCCGTAAACCCCTCGGCATACACCCGCCGCAGCCCGTTGGCGTGGGCTACGGCCGTGTGGCGCGGCACACTGGGCCATCCCCAGTTCTCGGGCTTGAGCCAAAACTCGGTGCAGAAGCAGTCGTCGGGCAGTTGGCTGGTGATGGCTTCGGTGCTTATGGGACTGAAAGGCTTGGCCCCGCCCGTGCCGTAGGGCTGGTAGAGCAGCCTGATGCCGCCGCTTTGGTGGGCCAGCTCGGCCATGTAGCCATAGTAGTTTTCGGCAAAGAGGGTCATCACCACCTTTTTGAAGTCGGTGTAGAAGCGCTTCGACTGCCCCTCGCCGCCCACGTTGTGGCCGGCCATTACCGGCAGCCATGGCAACAGGTCGTAGCCCGTGCGGGCCTTGAACTCGCCGGGCATCAGCGGCGTCCAGTCTTGTCCGCCGGCCTCGTAGCTGTCTATTTCCAGCCGGCAGAAGGTTTGCCCGGCGTCGTCGCCGGCAATGTCGAGCAGCATTTCGGGGTAGCTCTCCCAATAGCGGCGCACGGCTTCGCGGCTCATCTTGTCGCATTCAAGCCCGAGGCCGCCGTAGGGGGCAGTGGCTTCGTTGGTCTTTCCGTTGGTGGTGTGGCCGAAGCGCATCAGCCGCCATGTCCCCTTGGCCAGCTCCGGCCTGGCCAGCGACGTGGCCGCGTCGAACGTGGCGCTGATGTCAATCACGTCGGCAGGGCCGGCGATGGTGTCGGCGGGCATGGCCAGCACGGCTATGTCGCGGTAGAAATCATACCTCGGGTCGGTGGCAGGCCGGCGCAGCTCGATTGGCCCGGCGTGGCGGCCGATGGTCACCACGGTGTCGGTCCATACCAGTTTCTGCATGGAATACTCAGGCGTCACCGTGGGATAGGCGCTCGACGACCACCCCGGGCAGTTGTGGGTGCCAAACGTCAGGCCGAGCCTGCGGCACTCGCTGATGGCGTGGCGCATCAGCCTGCGCCAGTTGTCGGTGCCTATGGCGTTGGCCGTGTCGCGCGCGGCCACCTGCATGGGCCCCCCTACCATGAACTGCTGCACGCCACCTATGCCCGCGCTGCGGTAGGCTTCAAGGTCGGCAGTGATGCCCTCGGCCGTCACAATGCCGTCCATCCACTGCCATATCATCAGCGGGCGGGCTTCCTGCGGCGGGCAGTCGAAGGCCGAGTCGGGCGGCGTCAGAAAGGTCTTTATCCTGCCCATGGCCTCGGTCTGCTGCTTTTTGTCAAAGCCGTGGCCCGCGCCGAACACCACGTGCAGGCTGGCGTCGGCATAGGCCTTGGCAGCCCGGCGCGAGTATTCCAGCGGCACCACGTTGTCTTTGTCGCCGTGCACTATCAGCACCGGGCCGCCATAGCCGGCCATGGCGGCGCCAACGTCGATGGCCCTTGCCTCTTTGAAGAAGCGGCGGCCCAGCGGCACGCCCCACACGCGGGTGGTGTCGGGTATGTCGGCCTCGCTCTTGTAAGCCTTGTTCCAGTTGTCGGGTATGCACAGTGCGGGGTAAACCAGCACGAGGCGGCTCAACTGCCCCTTCAGCCCGGCGGCCGCCATGACGGCAGCCAGTCCGCCCTGGCTCTCGCCGATAATCACGATGCCGGTAGTGTCGACATCGGGCAGCGTGCGCATGTGGGCCACGATGGCACTGAGGTCGGCAGCCTCGTCGGCCACCGACATGTTCATCGTGTTGGCGTCGCTGCGGCTTCGGGCCGACCCACAGGGGAAGTCGAAGGCGTAGCACTTGTAGCCCATGGCGCAGAGCGTGGCGAAATAAGCCCGTCCCGAACTGTGGTTGCCGTTGAAGCCGTGGGCTATGATGGCCACGGGGCGGCGCCCGGCGTGGCCCTCGGGCGTGGCCGTGATGCCGTAGATGCGGCGGTTGCCGTTGTTCACCCATGTCTCTTTCTCTGTGAATGTGGTGGCGGCCCGTGCCGTGGCCATGCATGCGAGGGCGGCCAGCGATGCCAGCAGCATCGCGGTTCGTGCGGCGAGCTGTGGCAATGATGCTTTGCGTGTGATGAAAGTCAGTAGCGGTAACGATTGCATAAGAATAGGGTTTTAGTGGTGCAAAGATACATATTTTGTTCCGAATGTCGGGCCTTGATGCCGGTCAATGATGCTCACGGCCTGTTTCGCCTGCACTTTTGTGAGCCAATGGCCCGTCCGGGCCACGGCCTGGTTAATGTTGCATGCCGTCGGCCCCGTCGCTGACATTGCCTTGTCAGCGGCGGGCCTATCCGTGGCAAGGCAGTGGCGTCACGGTCGGCGCTTACTGCCAGATGCCTTGATGAGCGTGCCCATACGCCTTGCGGCATGACAGGCAACGGCCACGCTCGCCGCCAGTCCGGCCCCATAGTGCCACAGTCCGGCGTGGGTGCCGGGCCCGTCGGTGCCAAGCAGGGCCAGGCCCGACAGGGCGGTGGCGGCAAACATTGCCGTGACAACGGCCGTGGGCAGGGCTCGCCTGTCGGCCCCACGGGCCATTATCCGCCTGTACCATCGCCGGTGAAACCAGATGTGGGCTGCCACGGCTGCAGTGAAGGCCGCCGAGGCAACCACATGGCAGACGGCCATGTCGTGCCAGCAGTCGTGGTTGCCGGTGTGTGCGGCGGCGTGTAGAGCCATCCCCGTGGCAGTGGTAAGCACAAAGGTGGGCACCAAGGCCCAGTCTGTTGCCAATGATTTTTTCATCGTCATGTGGTTTTTTTGGTGAAAGATAATGCAAGCGAGGGCAATGCAAGCTTGCTTGAACATTGCCGAGCGCAGCTTATCTTATGCAAAGGTCGCAATAACGACCGTCACAGACGATAACAATTGTAAAGAAACGGGCCTCAGATTCTGTTTCTTATCCTCGATAGCGACACTGGCGTTATGCCAAGGTACGACGCAATGTAGTGCTGCGGCACGCGCCTCACGATGTCGGGGCGCGTGGCCAGCAGTTCCTCGTATCGTTGTTGAGGCGTGTTCTTTATGCGCGATAGAAACAGCTGCTGGTAAGCGTGAAACCGCTCTATCAGCTTCTCTTCGTAGGCGGTGCGCAGTCCGGGCGTGCGCTCAATTAGGGCGTAGAAGTCGTCTTTCCTTATGGCATACGCCTCGGTCGGCTCAATGCTTTCAAGGTAGAACAGGCTGGGGCGTTGCTGGTGCATGCTGTCGAAAGAGGCCACGAAGTCGCCTTCAAAGAAAAACTGGAATGTGATGTCGCGCCCGTCTTTGTAGAAGAACAGGCGCAGGCACCCCTTCCTGATGAGATACAGCGTGTGGGCCACGCGGCCTTCGCGCAGCAGGATGGTTTTCGCGGGTATGGTGCGGGCCTCGGCCACTTGGCGCAGCTCGTCCATGTAGGGCTGTCGGGGCGTATCGCCGGCGGTCGCCATATCTTCATGGCGGATGCTGTTGGCAGGCTTTTTATACATAAGTAGCTGTTCAAAATTAACCGATACAATAGACCTTGCAGTGTCCTCTATATCTTTGCCACCATCTTGTGCGCTCTTTCGGGCCGCATACCAAAGTCTCATCGGTCGCGTAGCCCGCTACGCTCCCTCTTCGGACTTTGGCATGCATCTCCGAAATAGCGCACAATTTGATGGCAATTGATTTTGAACACCTACTTAATTTGCAGGTTTCAGACTATACGGCGGCATACTTCAGGCGGCTGTTGTGGCATATTCCCGTTGCTCTTCACGCCTGCTGCCTTACGGTGTCGATGGTGTCAAACACTGCGATGCCCGCCATGCTGCCGGGCGTTGCCAACAATGGAGTTGGCGTAACCCACTCTGGCCGCAGCCACCTGTCACGGCCTTCAGTCGGTTATCTCAAAGCGGGCAACTATTGAATACCTGTTCTTTATGGTGCGGAAGAAGTCGAACGAGGCCGCGTTCGACGACAACACGTTGCTTTGCGCAAACGGCATGGCGCCCGGGTTGTCTTCTTCCACTATGCGTATCACGCCGCCAAGTTTCTTGCCCATGGCCTCAACCAGGTAGGCGGCCTTGCGCTGCGCGGCCTTCAGGGCCTCTGTCTTTCCCTTGCGGTGGTAGGCAGCCATGTCGTTGTTTTCCAGCTCGCCTATGCGCATCGACTGTATGCCCTTGGTGTCTATGCGCTTCACGATGTCGTTTATCTGGTTGAAGTCGGTCAGGGTGACGTCAAACTTCTTTGACACCAGGAAGTCGAGCCCCTGCTGCCGCCAGTAGTCGCCTATCTCTTGCGTCCTTATGGCATTGGGGCCGACCCCGGCTTCGGCCAGTGCCTTGCGCAGCCCCTGCTCTATTGTGGACAGGGCAACCTTGGTGCTGTATTCTTCGGGCTTCGACTTGCCGTCGAACTCCTCTTCGAAGTATTCGCGTATTTCTATCAGGTAATGAATCTTGTCGGGCACAACCTCTATTTCCGACGTGCCTGTCACCTCGATGTATCGCCCGTTGTCCTGGGCCCGCAGCGATAGGGCCGCAAGCATCAACAGGGCCAATGCCAATAGTTTCGGTTTCATATTGATGTCTGTTTGTTGTCGTTGTCAAAAGCCTTCCACCAAGCGGCAGGCGTCAGAATAGTCGAGCATGTTTGCCAGCGAGTCTTGCTCGCCGGGCGTTAGCCGGCTGAAGCGCAGCGTGTCGATGAGCCAGCCGTTGGCAGAAAACAATGCGTCGAGCGAGTCTTTCTTTTCTTTCAGCATGCTCTTGTACAAGCGGCTCATGTCGTAGCCGTCGGGCCCAGATATCAAGAACTGGCCGCTTTCGAGCCCCGTGTAGATGCGAGGGGCGGCTACGACGGTGTCGTTGAACACAAACCCCATGCGCCTGCCCGAGAGCGCGCTGGTAGAGTCGGCCCATGCCTGCAGCCTGTTGCCACCGACGCGGCCTGCTATCACGCTTCTGCCTAAGTGGTCGCGGTAAAACCGCAGGCCAACAAACTCTTTCACGGTGGCCACCGGCCTGAGGGCAATGCTGTCTTTCCGGCTGTCGTATATACCGTACCAGCCGTTCTCCCTGTGGGCCGACGGCGGCGATGTGCATGCCACTGCTGTAAGCAGCGACAGCAGCAGCGTGGCGCATCTGTGGATGGTTTTGTTGTTCATAAGCGCTCTGTCGTTTTGTTGCTTCAGCCACCTTTGGAGGCGTAATAGGCTGTGCGGCCTGTGCTTGGCGCCACCGGTGCCCCGGTGCAAAAATACAAAAAGAATGGCGAACGCCATAATATTATTGCCACAAGATTGGTATTTATGCCGAATAGGGCGTTGGCAGCCCGGCCTATTCCGTTGTTCCCGGGTGCCAGTGTGGGCCGGAAGCGCGGTCGCTGAAGCCTGCCGGGCTGTTGCCTGTGCCTGGGGTGGGGTGGTGTGCCTGCGGCGAAACAATGCCGACCGGATTGCGTTGGCCCCGGGCGCGGCTTGCCCGTGAGGCCCGCCGCCCCCATTGTTATCGGTCGATAAGGCGCAATTATGGTCTGCCAATGCCGTTATCTCACATATTTTGATTAACTTTGTCACGATGTAATGCCATGCACGAGGCAATGGCAATGTAACTCTTATTTGGTATGAAATCGCTTAAGGAAATATACAGAATAGGCAAAGGGCCGTCGAGCAGCCACACAATGGGGCCGCAGAAGGCCGCTCAGATATTTGCATCCCGCAACAACGGCGTGTCGTTGTTTGTAGTAACGCTATATGGCAGCCTCGCCGCAACAGGACGGGGGCACATGACCGACGTGGCCATACGCGATGTGCTGGAGCCGTTGGCCCCTGTCGACATACTGTGGGAACCGTCGGTGTTCCTGCCATACCACCCTAACGGCATGAAGTTTGAGGCACGCGACGCCGAGGGGCACACTCTCGATGAGTGGACTGTTTACAGCATTGGGGGCGGGGCTCTGTCGGAGGGCACCGCGCAGGGCGGCATATTCGACACCCCGGAGGTGTATGGCATGAACACCATGACCGAGATAATGGAGTGGTGCAACAGCACAGGGCGCAGCTACTGGGAGTATGTTGACATGTGCGAGGACAGTTCCATCTGGGACTACCTGCAGCAGGTTTGGGAGACTATGCAGGCCGCCGTGGAGCGAGGCATCAACAATGAAGGCCGGCTGCCGGGCCCGCTCAACCTCATGCGCAAGGCCCCCATATACTATGTGAAGGCCTCCGGCTACAAGCAGTCGCTGCAAACCCGAGGGCTGGTTTATTCGTACGCGTTGGCCGTCAGCGAGGAGAACGCCTCGGGAGGCACCATAGTCACGGCACCGACATGCGGGGCCTGCGGGGTGTTGCCTGCCGTGCTGTACCATGTCTACAAGGGTCACGCCTTCTCAGACCGCCGCATACTGCACGCAATAGCCACGGCCGGGCTTATAGGCAACATCGTAAAGCACAACGCTTCGATCTCTGGCGCCGACGTGGGATGCCAAGGTGAGGTGGGGGTTGCCTGTGCCATGGCTTCGGCTGCTGCCTGCCAGCTGTTCGGGGGCAGTCCTTCGCAAATTGAATATGCTGCCGAGATGGGGCTTGAGCACCACCTTGGCATGACGTGCGACCCTGTTTGCGGGCTTGTGCAGATACCGTGCATAGAGCGCAATGCGTTTGCTGCCACCCGCGCCCTTGACGCAAACCTGTATGCTTCGTTTTCCGATGGCACGCACAGGGTTTCGTTTGACAAGGTAATTAACGTGATGAAGCAAACAGGCCACGACATACCCTCGCTTTACAAAGAGACCAGTGAGGGCGGCCTGGCCAAGGATTTCGACACCGACTCGCGACTGGGCGGTGGCATGCCGGTGTGAGCGGCGTTCGGGCCGGCGGCCCGTGACTGCTGTGGCGGCGCCTTGTAGCGTCTTCGACCTCGTGCCAGCAGGCAGCGCGGCATTGCCTTGCAGATGCATAACCCACGTGTCTGTTGGCAGTGGGCGTTGCCGCAAGGCCCTCTATAGTGGCCCATCCAGAAAAACAAAGACTCCCGGTTTAAGCGTGAAACCGGGAGCCTATTGTTGTTAGCCATGGCGCTGTATGCCCGAGTGGCCTTAGCTTTGACCAGCTGCACACTGAGGCCCGACCGTGGCAAAGCCTACAATTCACCACGGCCAGGTGCACGTAAACCGTTATTTCAGGATCCAGAAATCCCAGTCAAACAGGTCTTTCACCTTGTCGCCCTTGAAGCGGAAATACAGGTCATGCACCCCCTTGGCGCCTTTAACCTTGCAAGACACGCGGGTGAAACCGGGCCTTGTGCCGGCCTCACCTACGTTTAACGTGCCGGCCAGCGGCCCTTCGGCACTGTCGAGACGTATTTCCACCTTTGCCGTTTGGTCTTTGCCCATCACCGTGGCTGTGAGTTTTCTTGCCCCCTTTGGCCCGAAGTCAACGCCACGCAGGCACAGCGTCTCACCGTCGTCAATGTCGGTGACAACGATTCCGCCCGTTACGCAGGGCTTGGTCTTCAGTCCGTATCCCCAGGCCATGGTCTCGGCCTCCACACGGCGGTAAGGATTAAATGTTCCCACCTGCTCAAGCCTTGTGTCAAGCCAGTAAGGCACCTCCTCGATGGTGCCGTCGGCGTTGTAGTGCATCTTGGCCACAGCCACCGAGCGGCGCTCTTTGTGCTCCATGGTCTCCAGATGCAGCAGCTCGTAGTTAAGCCCGAAGACATACGACGACCCCTTGTAGTCGATAATGCCCGGATGGTTTCCCCTCGACTTGTCGGTGGGCCGCATTATGTAGCCTCGTGTCTGCCACGGCCCGGTGGGGCTGTCGCTCATGGCGTAGCCGATGCCCTCGGGGCAGCATGTAGAGGCGAAGGCCATGTAGTAGTGCCCTTGCCGCTTGTACACCCACGGCCCTTCCTGGTAGTGTTCGGGCCTCTTGTCGAGCTTGACAATGTTTCCAGAGTAAGAAATCATGTCTTTGTTCAGTTTCACGTAGTAGACGTTGGGGTTTCCCCAGTACATGTAAGCCTGCCCGTCGTCGTCGATCATCACCGTGGGGTCTATGTCGTCCCAGTGCTCACGCTGCCATACGAGAGGCTTGCCCAGCGGGTCTTTGAATGGCCCGTATGGCGAATCGGCCACGAGAACGCCAATGCCGTTTCCGTGGATGGGGCAGTACATGTAGTATTTGCCGTTTCTGTACACCACCTGTTCGGCCCACGCCCCATTGTCGTGCTTAGCCCAGGCGAAGTCGTTGAGCGATGCCACGGCCCCGTGGTCTGTCCAGTTCACCATGTCGGTCGACGTGTACAGCAGCCAGTCTTTCATCTTGAAGCCCTCGGCGTCGTCCTCGTCGTGGGTGGTGTAAAGGTAGATGGTGTCGTTGGCTACCAGTGGGGCGGGGTCGGCCGTATACTTTGTCTGTATGATAGGGCTTTGGCCCAATGCCGTGGCGGCCGACAGTGCCGCCACGGAAAGCGAAAATATGTGTCTCATTTTTTCTGTATGGATAGGGTTTGGTGTTTATTGGGCAGAGAAATTGCGGCTTACGAAAGGCAGGCAGAGGTAAAGGGCGGTGTGCCAATACTCCCAGTCGTGCACGCCGTCCCTAACCCTGAACTGGCAGGGAATGGCGGCATGGCGCATGGCCCGGGTGAAGTCGATGTTGCGGTCGAGCAGAAAATCGTCGTCGCCGCAGTCGACAAACCACTGCACGGAGCGAAGCCTTTCTCTGGACTGGCTGTCGGCCTCTGCCACGAACTGCACGCAGCTATGGTCGATGACCGACCTCGTGAGCTTGGCCAGCTTTCCGTCGGGCTTTTCTGCATCGGTCTCCCGGCCATCGGGTATGTCCATCAAGGCGCTCATGGCATATACGGCGCAGAACATGTCGGGGTGCCTGAGCCCATATGCCGTGGCGCCGCCGCCACCCATTGACAGACCGGCAATGGCGCGGTTGGCCTTGCTTCCGCCTGTGCGGAATTGCTTTTCGATGAATGGCACGAGCTCGGTGAAGAAGAACGTCTCGTACTTCCAGCCATCCATGTCGAAGTATCCGTTCTGGTAGACGTTAGGGTCGCCGCCACCGGCGTCGGGTGTAACGATGACCATCGGCCTGGCCTCGCCGCTGGCCACGAGCCTGTCGACCACATCCTTCAGCCGCCCCTGCGACACCCAGTCGTCGTTTTTGCCCCACATCCCGTGAAGGAGGTAGAGCACGGGGTAGCGCCTTGTGTCCCCGGGGTCGAAGCCTTTGGGCAGCAATACGGTATACGCACGCTTCACGCCGAGCACTTTGCTCTGTATGGTGTCGGTCACGATACGGCTTTCATTTACTCCTTGCGCGCTTGCCGCGAGCGACATCAAGGCAGCGATAATAAGCATTCTTGTTCTTTTCATATTGGTATATGTCTGTTGATGTTGCGTGTTGTTGCATGTAATGCCGTCATTGGCGGGCCTCTGCCTTGCGTCTAACAACGTAAGAACGGCCTGCCGCGGTGTCAATGTCATACTCGTAGACTTTTGTCAGCGAAGGCATGCTCGGTGTTGCCATGGCTGAGACCTCAGGCGTGGCGATGGCAGCCGGGGCGAGGAAAGGGGTGGGGCAGGGCCCATTGGCGGGCCTCAGGCCCTTGCCTTTCAGTGGCACGTATGAGCGCAGGCGCAGCGTTCCACCCCTGGCCGATGTTATTTTTGCCGATGCCAGCTTGCCTCCGTACCACGCCATGCTCACCTCGAAACCGCCCCGGGCCTTTAGCCCCCTGACGCTGCCCTTGTCCCATGCCCGAGGCAGGGCCGGCAACAGTTGCACCGCCCCGTCGTGGCTCTGCACAAGCATCTCGGCCACCCCTGCTGTGAATCCGAAGTTGCCGTCGATTTGGAATGGCGGATGAGCGTCGAAAAGGTTGGGGTATGTGCGTCCGTCGGGATGGTCGGCAGCCTCTTTGTCGGATGGCAGCAGCCGGAGCATGTTGCTTATTATGCGGTAGGCATGCTCCCCGTCGAGCATGCGCGCCCAGAAGTTTATCTTCCAGCCAATGCTCCATCCCGTGGCTTGGTCGCCGCGTTGCCCGAGTGTCGTCTTGGCCGCCTCGAACAGCAGGGGGTTGAGCCGTGGCGAAATCTGGTTGCTGGGGTAGAGCCCGTAGAGATGGGATATATGCCGGTGCTTGTCGTCCGGGTCGTCAATGTCATCCAACCACTCTTGCAACTGGTTGTTCCGTCCGATGCGCATTGGCGGCAACTTGTCCATGGCCAGCCTGAGCGAGTCTTTCAGCGACTGCCGTTCGCCCACTATGCCAGCCGCAAGCAGGGTGTTTCCGAGTGCGTCGAATACAATCTGGTTGTCCATTGTACATCCGGCAGTCACGGGGCCGTGCTCAGGCGATATAGACGGTGCCACCACAAGATGCCGGCCGTCGGGGTGCTCTGTGAGGAAGTCGAGGAAAAACAGTGCCGTGCCCCTCAGCACGGGGTAATATTTGCGCAGGAAACCAGTGTCGGCCGTGAACAGATAGTGCAGCCACAGGTGCTGTGCCAGCCAGGCCCCACCGCTTGGCCACATGCCTGCCGCGGCGAAGTCGACCAAGCCCGCTATGCGCCACAGGTCGGTGTTGTGATGGGCCGTCCACCCGCGGCAGCCATACATGGTGCGGGCGGTCTGCGCCCCGGTGACAGACAGGTCTTTGAGCATGTCGAACAAAGGCTCGTGGCACTCGCTGAGGTTGGTCACCTCTGCGGGCCAGTAGTTCATCTCGGTGTTAATGTTTATAGTGTACTTGCTGTCCCAAGGCGCTGCCACGCTGTTGTTCCATATACCCTGAAGCGTGGCGGGCTGGCCGCCAGGCAGCGACGATGATATGAGCAGGTAACGCCCGTATTGGAAGAGCAGCGCGGCCAAGTCTTCGTCATTCCCATCGGCGTAGTTGGCAAGCCGCTTCGGTGTCTCGGCGAGCGAGGCCGCAGAGCCTGGCAGGTCGAGGCTCACCCTGTCGAACATCGACCTGTATCGCTCCACGTGCCGCCTAACGGCCTCGTCATATCCCGTTTGCATGGCCTTGTCGAGGTATAGGGCTGCCTTGGCACGCTCGTCGGCGCTCGTGTCTCGATAGCTCACATAGTTGGTGGCGGCCGAAATGTATATCGTGGCCGTAGTGGCGTGGCTCACGCTCAGCGTCTCGCCGCAGCCATCGGTCTGACCGTCGGTCTTTACGCCTATAAGGCAGGCAGCCCTCAGGCATCCCTTCACGCCCTCCTGGTCGCGCCCGTGGCATGTTATGTGCAACTTTTCGCCTTCGGCCCGCACTTCATGGCGCAGCGGGGCGTCGTATCCGATGGTGAAGTTCAGCGCCTTGTCCTTTCCGGCCCTGATGTTCATTATTATCACATTGTCGGCCAACGAAGCAAAGGCTGTGCGAGTGTAGCTCACTCCTGCCACCTCGTAGGTGGTGGTTGACACGGCCCTGCCTATGTCGAGGTCCCTTCGGTAGCGTGAGGCGTTGCCGTGGCCGGGAAATGTCATGAAGACGCTGCCCATGATGAGGTAGCTCATGCCGTTCTTCCCAGTCTGGAAGTTGGCGTCGACAAGTCTCTGGGCCTCGTTGTTCTTGCCGGAGAACACAAGTTTCCTTATAGCCGGCAGCACGTAGAGTGCGTTGGGGTTGTCGTTGTTGTAAGGCGAGCCGGCCCAGAAAGTCTCTTCGTTTAGTTGCAGTTCCTCCTTCTCGGTGCCGCCGAATACCATGGCGCCGAGGCGGGAGTTGCCTATGGGCAGGGCCTTAGTCCATGCCCGGGCAGGCCGCGAGTACCATAGCCTGAGCTCGCCAGCCCATGTGCAGGCGCATAAGGTCATGGCGATGAATGCCAGTAAGTTTTTTTTCATTTTTAGCGTCTTTATTTGTATTGCCTGTCATGGTGTCTCTTTGGCGGCGGGCGAGTGGCTGGTAGTGGTTCCCGCAACGGCCCGCAGGCAGCTTATGACATGCAAATATAACCTAAATACTTGAGAAACCGCAGCTTTGCCAACAAACTTCTGCCTGCCTCCTGTCGGTGCACCGGTGTGGGCACATGGCGCGGTGGCGCAGTGGCGGGCTGCCATCTTTTGGCAAAAGCCATCCTCCCGCCTGCCAGTGAGGCAGGCGGGAGGGCGGCAATATATCATGCAAACGCCACCTGTGGTGTAGCGATGCCCTGTAGAAATTACATTTTTATCCGTACAGACACGATGCCCTTGCCCGACATGCGCACCAGAGCCTTGCCACCTTTCACTTGCGCGTGGGCATCGGCCATGTCGACAGTATCGTTGGTCTCAACAGCCTCGGCCGTGGCTTCGGCCGATGGCAGTTGTATGCTCAGGTACCTGAAACCATCGCCCATATTGATGGCCACGAGTGTCATTTCAGTGCGCGAGGCGTTGGCGTAGGCCGTGGCCAGAAGGTCGGGGGCCGCCGCAGAGGCCTCAACGCGGTCCATACCCTTGGCATATTTGGCGTAGTGAGCCATGATGTAGCCGTTTTTGGTGGGCTCGCCCTCTGGCGTGGTGTTGCGCACCGGGTCGTTGTCGCCAATCATGCCGTAGAACCGTTTCAGGTACCAATATACATAAGCCGAGCAGTTGCCTTCCATACAATGGTGCATCTCCAGAGCCAGATGGTTGAGGCTGTATGTCCACTTCTGGAACTCGAGGTAGTTGTCGGCGTTGTCCTTGTCCTGCCCGTCGTTGAAAAGGTGCTCCGTCATCCACCACGTCTTTCCAGCTGCCTTGAGGTGATTGTCGTACAGTCCGCACACATATTTGCGCCGTTGGGCAGTGTAGGGCTGCGTGGTGTCTAAGAATCCCTGGTATAAATGGCCGGCCAAGATGTCGGTCTGTGCCATGGCTTCGGCGTCGGTCAGCACGGCATCGGTATAGTCGGGGTTGTATCCGCACGACTCCGGGCCCATCAGTCTTGTGCCTGCGGCCCTTATCTTCTGGCCGAAGCGCTTTGTGAAGTCGACAATCTCGGCAGGCGACCAATAGGTGAAGTCCATGTCGGGCTCGTTTTGCACCGAAATGGCGTATATGCCGACCCCGTTTTGCCGCATGAAGTCGACGTAGCGTACCAGGTGGTCAGCATAGTCGGCATACTTGTCGGCTCGCAGGTGCTTGAGCGACTTGCCGTTGACGATCACCTTGTCGGCCCGCTCGTCGCCGCAGTCCCACGGGCAGGCGAAAATGATGGCGCCGAGGGCCTGTGCCCGCCTTGCGCCGTCGACATCGTCGGCCCATCTGTTCTCGTCGGGGTAAATCATCAGCCTGAGGATGTTGTAGCCCAAGCCCGACGGCGAGTACATGCGCTCCAGCTCGCCGGCCGAAATGCGGTCGGCGGGAGCTACCCATATCGACGGGTTGTACATGCCTCCGAATCCGGTCACGTGTTGGTGGGTGATGCTTATGTCGGTGGTCACATCGACAGTCTCATACTTAGGTTTCTGGGTTAGGGTGAGGGAACTTTTGGCTTTGCCGTCGGCCCCGATGAGTGCCAGTGTGGCCTGCCTCGCCTCGTCAGAGGCATTCTCGGCATACTCAATTCTCACTTTGTCAAACCGCCTTCCGCCCTCCCGGCTGCCTCCGCTCACGGCTCTCACTGCGGTGATGACACCGTTGTCCGAATGTTCTATGCGGTAATGACTGCCGTCGCTCTCGACCACAGCTGTGGCCGAGCCCGCCGTATAGTCGACAGCAATGCTGTCGCTGACAAACGACAGAGGCACTGTGAGTGCCGCACTGATGGTGTCGTCGTCGGAGCACGACCACATGCCGAAGGCCGTAACGATGCTTACGGCAAGCACCGCCATACCTTCCATTAAGTGTTTTCTCTTATTCGTTTTCATTGTAAAAGTCATTGTATAGAGTTGTCGGTAACATCTTTTCCGGCCAAGGCGTCGGCCACGCCCATGTATGAGGCGTTGCACATGTGAAGCCCATTCCACAGTCCTCTGGCGTTGTCGGTGACATTTGACAGAGCTATGCCATACTGTTGCGGCCCGGGAATTGTCTCAAGGTATTTCCTGACCACATAGTTGTAGTAGTCGGCCACCTTAAGCCTTTGCTCGAAAGTGATGGCCCCGGCTTCTATCTGCTGTCCGTGCTCGTCTTCAAGGCAGATGTCGAGTTCGGCGATGCGTATCATCCGGCCCGTGTCTTTCAGTTTTGACAGTAGTGCCGATATGTCGGCCTCATTCTGCTTCTGTTTCTCGGCCGACAGCGAGCAGGCAAGGTGGAGCTTGGCCCCGATGCCGTCGACTTTTGTTACGCCGTCGGCCTCCCACTTGGCTATCATCCTGACAAGGCGGTCGAGCTTCTCAGTCCCGTTCTTCTCAAGGTTGCTTTCGCTTACGAATAGAGTCAGCTCGCCCTCGCCGCCGTTGTCTTTGTAGTACTTGCGGGCGCTGGCCACCACCATGCGGGCATAGTTGTCCCCCAGGTAGTCAGCCCAGTAGAAGTTGGTCAAGGTGTCTTTGTCGGCCTTGTTGTCATTGTTGGCCGACCTAAGCATGTAACGCCCGTCGTCAGACATGGGTTCATCCAAAACGTCCCATGACCTGATGTAGCCACCGGCGGCCTTCATCACTCCTGCAAGATAGGCGTCGAGCGCCTTGGTCAGAGTGTCGCGTTTCTCCTCGGCCGTATAGTAATAGGGAGGCTCGCCCACCGACCAGTCGATGTAGATGTTGTCAATGTAGTAGTCGGCCTTGCCCGTCTTCGACCCTACAGCCAGTTCGAAAGATGAGAGCTTCCTCTGTTCGGCCGAAAGGTTGAGGGCTGCGAAGTCGAGGCGAATCAGTTCCTTGCCCCATGCGTCGCCTTGGCATCCGAAGCCGTAGGGCGAGTTGTATGGCGTGTAATCTCCGCCTACACCCACTCGCATTCTCATTCCCTGTCCGTAAAGTCCTCCTGAGCCGGGAGCTTTCATGTCGAGCACGAGAGTCTTGCAGTCGCCCAATGTCACCCCCTCGGGCAGGCTGATGTCAAACACAGGGTAAGAGTCGTAGGTCGCATCCTTGATATGGAGCACATGTCCGTTCTTGCCCACAGGGTCGTCGACCACCGTTGCCGTGCCCGAGTTGTCTGACAGTCGGAAGGCCGACCCAAGCGGTTGTGCCTCGAAGTCGAAGAACATGGCAGTGCCCGGGTGCTCAGTGCCAGGTATCGGTGCTATGGCCGAATAGAGGTACGCCGTGTTGTTGATGTCGTGGCCGCACAGGGCATGGCCGAATATGCCTGTGCCGGCATCCTTGGCCGCGGCCACGAGATCGGTCACGGCATACGCGCCGACTGTGCCGTCGTTGCCGATGATGTCCTTATGGCTCAAGCCGCTTGTTGTCACTGCCTCGTCGGCGTTGGTGATAACGAGACTGTTGAGGCCAGTGCCTTCGGTTAGGTCATTTGCCGGCAGGCCTATCCCGAGCTTTAAGGCGGGGTGTCGCGAGCGGTCAACGTAGCTTTTCAGCACGCCATAGCTGTTGAGGTAGTCGGCCATGGCGACCTCGTCGGGGCGGTTGAACGCCATGCCCGAGTAGAAAGGCCCGTCGTCGGCGCACGACGTCAAGTCTATAGCCAAGGCCAATATCGCAAGTTTGCCTAAAGAGTTCATGTCAAATAAATTTTATTCTACTTCTTTGTCACGGTGGGGTATAGCATCTTCACCTCTCTGCTTCTAAGCACAAGGGTGTCTTTGGTGGCATACTCCAGGTCGCCGTGGTTTTTCAGTCTCACTTTGTAGTCGAGGTACAGTCCGTCTCTGTCCTTTCCTCCCATACTGTGTTTCTCGCTTTTGCTTACGAACTTTCCGTTGCCCGATATTTCGTAATCGGCATTGTCAGATGTCACTGAGCATGTGCCGTCGGCGCTGAACGTAAGCGTGAGGTTGAACGTAACGGCGTTGCCGTCGTCTTTCTTTACGGTTACGGGTAGCATGGTCTTGTTCAGACCCATGGTCGAGGTGAACACAACCTCGTCGTTTTCAACGTATTGCGCGTGGCGCACGGCGGTGGCTTTGGTGCCGTCGGCTTTGGTTATGGCGTCTGTGCCGCGGCGCAGGTACGAGCCTTGGTATGGGTTTACATACCTGATGGCGTAGAGCACGTAGTCGCGGGGCTGCACGCTCCAGTTGCCGCCAACCATGCGGTCGGGATTGTCGACCAGAGGCTTGCCTCTCAGTATAGAGTCCACTCCCATCGCATCGGTCATGACCAGAGGTATGACATAGTTGAATTCCAGGGCTTTGGGGTCGTTGAAGAAGGCGTCGGTGAGCTGCACGTTGACCCCACCTCGCGGCTTCCCGGCAGGTATGCTTATCTTGTCGGAAGCCAGGGTATAGTATTCTCTTGGCATGGGCAGCACCTTGTTGCCGCCAGTCGAGGCGTCAAAGAAGAGTCCATCGCAGAGTCTGTCGTCGACGCTCACCTTTATTATAATATTGTTTGGGTTGCTGTAGGCCCCGCCCATGGTGGCTTGTATCTGCACCTTGTGCTGGTTGTCGAGAGTCACGTCGACCTCGTCGTTGTTGCCTAAGGTCACAATGCGACCCACAACCTGGTGGGCGAAGTATGCCGTCTGGTAATCGAAGTCGTCGAACACAGGGTTGCCGTTGTCGCAGGCCGTCAGTGCCATCGCGGCCAATGCCGCCAATAGTGTATGTCTGTAGTGTATCATTGATTGTTGTGTTAAGTGTTATTTCCAGCCTTTGTTTTGCTTCAGTGCGTCATATTTCAGTATCTCGGAATATGGTATGGGGCAGAACGTCATGTAGTCGGCAAATGCACGTTGTTCGACATCAAACGGATGGTATGCCCCAGCGTTGGCATCCATGCCCCGGGCAGTCTCGGTCAGCGTGGAGTTCCAACGCCTGAGATCCCAGAAGCGGAAGCTCTCGAAGCACAGTTCCAGTCGCCTCTCGTTGCGTATGAGCTGGCGCATCTTGTCTTTGTCGTCCTTACACTCCTCGAGATAGGCGTCTTCTTGGCCTTTGGCCAAGCCAGCTCGCTTGCGTATGGCCTTTATCACGTCGTATGCCGAGTATTCATGCCCGCCTCGGCCGGTGGGCCCGTAGGCCTCGTTGGCTGCCTCGGCGTAGTTGAGGAACATCTCGGTGTATCTCACACGTGGTATGTAATGAGGCTTTTTCATGTTTGACGAAGGGTTGCAGTTGACGTCCATGCGCAGGCGTTTCTTCATGTAGTAGCCCGTCCGGGTTGACGTTTCCTTCACGTTGATGCCGTCGTCGGTGCCGGAGAGCGAGCCGGTGAGGATGGCAACGTCGTGCGACGTGCCTGTGCCATCGTCGGCTGTGCCCTTGCTGCCGTTGTAGAAGATGTACTTAGACAGCCTCGGGTCGCGGCCTGAGTATGGGTCTTCGGCGTTGTATCCGCTCTTCGGGTTGCTGATGGGATAGCAGTTGGCCATTGGGAAAGCGTCGACAAGGTTTTGCGTGGGGTTCATCATGCCCTTGCCAAACCATGACGGCGGATAGTTGTTCTGCTCCTGCGAGTCGTCGGCGGTCTGTATATTCTCGCGCCAAAGTATCTCCTTGGGGTTGACACCCTCCTTCAGGGCGTCGATTTCGGTGGTGTTGCAATAGTAGGTTACGCCATTTGCGGCCAAGCCGTCAACCCCGCCGACATGGTCGATGACTGCAGCAGCAGCGTCGGCGGCGGTTCCCCAGGCTTGCTGGTCGCCCTTGAAGGCTGGGCTTGCGGCCAGCAGCGTAACCCTGGAGCGTATGGCCTTGGCAATGATGCCGTTGAACAACTGGCGGGCGTATTGCCCCATCACCCTGTTGTATACTTCCTTCCGCTTGGTTATTCCCAGGTATTTGGCGGGTATGTCGCTGTCGCTGTTTATGTTCTCATACTCCTCGGGCAGTTTGGCCTCGGCTGAGTCGAGGTCGGAGATAATCTGCCTTACGCACTCCGAGAATGTGGCGCGAGGCATGTTGAAGTTGGCGTCAGAGCTTAGGAACGTGGTAAACAAAGGCACGCCCATGAGCTGTCCGTCGTCAGTGATGCCGGCGTGGTTTCTCAGCAGATAGTAGTAGAACAGGGCCCTGAGACCATAAGCCTCACCCGTTACGCGCATTCTGAACAACCGGGCCGGCTCTTCGTCGTCGGCCCACTTTACGTTGTCTATGTTGGCAATAAACCTGTTGAGCACGTTTATGGTGTTGTAGCCCTGGTTCCAGAAGTTCACAGGGTTGTCGGCGGCCGTCCAGTTGCCTGTTGCCATGTTTAGGTATGGGTTGCCCTTCTGGTTGGTCACGGCATCGTCGGTGGCGTAGTCGGTGTCGCTATAGTAGCCCGGTATTATTCTATAGCAGTTGAGCAGCATGCCCTGGGCATACTCAGAGCTGGAGTTTACCTGTTCTTGGTCTTTGAAATTGTCTATGGCTGGTGAGAACAGGTCGTCGCATCCCGACAGCATAACGATGCCCGTTACCAGCATGATGATATTTTTCTTCATAGTTTCCGGTTGTTAGAATTGTGCTTTTAAGCCGATGTTGAAGTTGCGGGTGTAGGGTGCGCCACCAATGTTGCGCTCCATGTGCTTGCGCTCCTTGGCAACGGTGAGCAGGCTCTCGCCGCTGACATATACGCTGAGCCCCTTGACAAGCATGCCCGGCTTGAACATGCTCTTGCCCAGGTCGTAGGTGAGCTGAACCTTGTTGAGGTCGAAGCGGTCTGTTGAGTACAGCCAGAATGTGGAGTTGCGGAAGTTGTTGCTGTTGTCGGTGGTGCTCAGGCGCGGGAATGTGGCAGTGGCCTTGGTGTCTTCTGTCCATCGGCCCATCACCACCTCAGAGTATTTGCGTGACCCTCTAACCCAGTAATAGTCGGAGTTCTTGAAGCCTTTTGCCCCTGTCTGGCCTGTCCCGGCAACAAACAGCGTGAAGTCTTTCCACTTCAAGGTGAGGTTGATGCCATACGTGAAAGGGCTCGTGCCACGGCCGAGGTTCACCTGATCGCGGGAGTCGACCACGTTGTCGCCATTGACGTCCTTGTATTTCAGGTCGCCAGGCTTGACAGAGCCGAAGGTCTGCTGTGCGTGGGCTGCTATGTCGGCTTGGCTGTCGAAAAAGCCCTCGCAGACATATCCCCACTGAGAGTTGAGCGGGTTGCCAACATGGTACTGGTACTTGTCGCTGTAAACCTCGTCACGTTTTGTAGCCTCGGCTGTGCAGTACATGCCTGCCACCCCCAGGCTGGCATCCACCTGGCCCACTTTTTTGTGAAGGTTGACAGTGAAGTCGAAGCCCGAGTATCTGTCTTTGTTGAAATTGATATTGGGCAGGAAGTTGACGTTGCTGTAACTGAACCATGAGGGATAAACCGTATTGTTGCCGGTGGCCAGGCCGCCGTCCATCACGTAGCGGAAATAGTTGGCGTCAATGGTCAGCAGCCTGTCGAAGAGTGAAGCCTCCAGTCCGAAGCGCATTTCCTTGCGTGTGACGAATGTGAGGTTGGGGTTGCTGCCAAGTTTCTGGCTGGCCGTGTAGCCGCCTGCCGAGCTGTCGTGCCATTGATACCACCCTCCTTTGGTGTCGTAGTATCCCTGGTAGAGGTAGTAGTTGTTTATGTCCAAGTCTTCGTGCAGGTTGGCGAATGAGGCCGTTAGCTTCAGGTCGTCGACAAACGCCACGTTTTCGGCAAACCATTTCTCCTGGCTTACGCGCCATCCCAGCGCCACCGTGGGAGACAGCGCATTGCGGTTGCCCTCGGGCAACTTTGCCGAGTGTACCATGGCACCGGTGAAGTCGAAGTAGTAACGGTGCTGATAGTTATATGCTGCACGCAGGCCCAGGTTTACATTGCTTGTGCGGTGGTAGTCGGAACTGCCGTGGTTGGCGTCGGTTGACTGTTGTGTCTGGTAGCCCCAACCAAGCAGGGTGGCCGACACGTTGTGCGAGTCGTTGAACGTTCGGTTGTAGTCGAATTGGGCACTGAAGGTGATGGTCTGCCTGTATTTGCTGTCACCAAGGTACTCGTTTGACGATGCCGTGTCTTCGTTATACTTCTTAAGTGATGTTATCATGTCACGGCCGTTGACGTTAGACCACGTGGGTTCGTACACGGCATAGTCCACCTTGTATGCCTCGGAATAATAGTTCTCGTAGTCAACTCCGAACACCGTCTTGAACGACAGGCCCTTGAGAAGCATGCTCAGGTCGGCCCCGATGTTGACGTCGAACATGAAGTTGCGTGTGCGGTACTTCACGTAGCCCGCAGCCATGGTTGTGGCCAGGTTGTTGCTCAGGTCGGTGGAGGTGCCTCCCAAGAGATACTTGCCGTCAATTATGTGGCTGCTCGTGCTGATGATGTCGCGTATGGCAGAGTTGTTCTGATCCATCTGGTCGATGGGCAGCAGTGGCGCGAACCAGTTGGGCCGCAGCGTAGAGGCTGTGTTCCAGAAGTCGTCTCGGCCCCAGTAGCGGTCTTGCACGTTCACGGCGGCATTGACTTGCGCTTTGAGCCAGTCGGTTATGCGCATGTCAACGTTGGTGCGCACATAGAAGTTCTTTGTGTTGTTCTTGTCGGCCTCGCCCAGCTTTACAAGTTCGTTGGCATAGTTCATGCCGAAGTTGACGTAATACAGGGTGCTCTTCGAACCTCCGTAAACCTCGCCTGTGGCGTCGGCCGTGGTGGTGAACTTGCGCAGGTAGTCAGAGCTGTATAGGTCGAGGTCTGGATAACGGTAAGGGTTTGAGTGGCGCGCGGTCTGGTAGATGGTGGTGGCATCATACCGCTCGTTTATTCCGTCGTTGCGGCACGCCTCGTTGTATAGGGCCATGTAGCTGGCAGCGTCAAGGTACTTGGGGAATGCCTTGGGCACTTTCAGGCCAACGTTGGCACGTACGTCGATGTGCATTCGCGACACCTTTCCACGCTTTGTTGTGATGATAATCGCCCCCTTGGCCCCACGGCTGCCGTAGAGGGCCACCGCGCTTGCGCCCTTTAGCACGGTCACTGTCTCGACCATGGTGGCATTGACATCGGCTACGTTGCGTGGAATGCCGTCAATGATGATAAGGGGCCATTGTCCCCATATGGTGCCGGAGTAACCGCCTATGATGGCGTTGAGGTCGTCGGTCGCGCCGGTGTGGTAGTCTTTCTCCAACAGTTCGGCCACGTTCACTGTCGACACGGCTCCCATCAGGTCACGCTTGTCGGCCTGCCCGAACGCCACGTTCACCGTTTCGCCATTGCTGACATCCACGCTGTCTGTCACTTCCCTCGCCATGGCCTCGGTAAGGCAGCCCGCCGTCATAATCGAAATCATGGCTCTGATATATAAGTCTTTTCGTTTCATTGTTACTGTTTTCTGGTTCAGGATGCCGCTTCTGCGGCACCCTTGTTACATAAACCTATCGTTTGCGTATCGTAAAGCTGTGCTTTAATTTGTATTGGCCCGCCGTCAGTTCCAGCCGGGGTTCTGGCCAAACCTCTCGTACATCATCACGTCGTCGCGTAAGAACGGTAGCCAGTAGTGCCGGTCTTGGTACTTGCGCTCGAAAAGAATTTCCTCCCTGATGTTCAATACATGAGCGTCTTGCGGGTTGTCATAGTCTACGCCCTTGGGGGTCGCGGTCGAAGAATACGGCCTTTTTCAGCGTGTACGGCCGTTCGGTTAGCAGCATCCACCGTCGCAAGTCAACGAAACGGTGACCCTCGAAAGCCAGCTCTACGGCTCGCTCACGGCGCAACTCGCTCATGAAACCGTCAAGTGAGGCCAGGAACTTGTCTGCCACGTGCCCCACGCCGGCCCTGTCGCGCACCTTGTTCACTGCATCAGCGGCGCTGAGCCCGTATCCGTTTACTTTCGATGTGGGCGAGCCATAGCCCTGTGCCGTAGCCTCTGCATACATCAGGTATACATCAGCCAGGCGCATGAACGACAGCACCATGCAGTTGTTTTCGCGATACCCGTCGTAGTCGTTGGTCAGTTGTGGGCAGAACTTGGTGTTCATATATCCTGTCAGGCATCCCTTTGTGTCAACGCGGTAGCTGCCCCCGGTGTATAGGCTGGCATATTGCTTGGTCTCTTTCATGTCGCCCTTGCCATTGGTGCAGCACTTAACCCCATCAAATATTATGTCTTTGTAGAATCGTGGGTCGCGTCCTTTCCATGGGTATTCTGGGTCATAGCCCGACTCAGCGTCTTTCTTGGTTATGTCATTGATGGGCATTCCGTTGGCCATGCCGTAGTAGTCGACGTAGTTGGCCGTTGGCCAGCACTTCACGCCCGATGCATTGATGAGCTGTGGGCGGAAGTCGTTGACCATGTTCCAGCGCCACCTGCTGCTTGTCTCCCGCAGGTTCTCATAGAATATGGCCTCCTTAAGGCCCGGAAGTCTGCCGTTCTGGTTGTGTGTGTAGAACAGGTCTGACCACTGTGAGAAGTCGGCCAGCTGGTAGCGCCCTGTGCTCTCGCATATCTCGAGGGCTTCGGTAAAGGCGTCGGCAGCACGTTTGCACAGGTCTCTGTTGTACGACTTGCTGCCCGTCGACTCGTAGTTCATCAGCGGACTGCCAGCCCACAGCAGGTCTTTGCCAAGGTATCCCAAGGCCATCACCTTGTTTATGCGTATGTTGTTGTTGCCCATCGTGGCCTGCCCGGCCTTGGTTGCATCCCAGTCGACAGGCAGCAAGTCGGCCGCCCGTCGGAAGTCTTCGGCTGCTTTCTCGGCCGTAGCCAGGTACGACAGGCGTGGCAGTCGGTCGTTGGTCGTGAGCACCTTGTCTATGTAAGGCAGACCGCCCCAGTATTGCATGATCATGAAATGGAACCATCCACGGAAGAAATACAGCTGTCCGGCAATGAGGTTGCGCTCCTCCTGCGTGGCGTTGACCATCTTGTCAAGGTTGGCCAAGCCAAGGTTTGCCTTGTTTATGCCGGCTATGGCACCGGCAGCACCGCAGCCAACAAGCAACACGAGCGTACGGTTGTCCATCCTGAACAGCTTGCCCAGGTTTGAGCCTATGGCCGTGCCGCTGCTGCCGCCGCCGTTGCGTAGCCATGAGGTGTAGGTATTGTTCCACGCCCAATAGTCGCCACGGTCTATAAGGTAAGACAGCGGGTAGTTGACGTCGGGCTCCCATATTACCTCTTCGCCAAGGTTGAAACTGTTATGTTAGTCAGTGGGCAAGGTGGCGCTGCATGAAACGGGCCGTATGATGACGTGAAACGAGCCGTTCCGGCTGTCGATACGGGCCGTTCGGGCCGGCCGAAAGGGCCGTATTGCAAGTCTGTGGCTCAGGGCCGGCCGCTGAGGGTGGCCGCTAACGGGCGTGACGATGGTGGGCGAGGTGTTGTAGTGCCACGAATATTTGTTACAGATGCAGGCATGCCGACGGTTGGTTGAAATGGTATGGGCGCGTTAATTGCGATGCGCCCATACCGAAGAAACAAAGTATAATCAACTATTTAAATGTGCCTGCAATCCGATTGTGGCTTGTTTATCGGTGGCCTGCGGCCACCCTCTTGCCCGACTCCTTGCCGAAGAGGAACTGCGGAACGTAGCCGCCGGCGTCGACCACCACCTTTTCAAACACGATGCCCGGGTCTTTTGGCCTCAGTGTGAGGGTGTGGAGGTTGTCGGGGCCCACGGGCAGCGTGACGGTGCTTTCGACCACCCTGCGCGCCACGGTGGGGTAATAAACCGAGTGGACGTTTTCGGGGTTCTCGTTGAGCCGGCTGTTGAAGTTGACGCTTACGGCATCGCCGCCGTCGAGGCTCACCTCGTATGTCATGCCGCCCTTGACCTGGAAGTCGAGCGTTGACTTGACAACGACGTGCACCTTCACTGTCTTCATGCCGCCAATGCCGCCGAACTTGTATGTCAATTCGGCCCCGTCGGTAGGCTTGGTGTAGGGCATGAGGGCCATGGCGCCCAGGGTGCGGCCCATGTGGGGTATGTTTGTCCAGCATGCCTCTTTTGCGTCGCGCTTGCAGAAATAGTGCTCGGCCTCGATGCTCACCACGCCATCGGAGCCCTCGAATACGTAGCCGCCCTGCCCGCCGGCAGCCATACGGTATACCCGTGGCATGATGTCGTGGGGGAAATCGTCGTTCCACGATGTGTAACCTATGTGCTTCTGTATCATCATGCCACGCCATTTGCCTCCGGCCAGCTCGTTGTTGTATTGTGCGCAGAGAGCCGAGTCGCGCCTGAAGAAGCGCTCGCAGCGGTCGGCCCATACGTTGGCGTCGGGGTTGCCGGCCTCGTAGAGCCTGTTGTTCATGGCCTGGGCGCGATACATGCGGTGGAGGTTGGCCATGGCCTGGATGGGAAAGAGAATCAGTTCGCGGTAAGCGTCGTGCTGGTCGGGGCGGAGCCTGGTGTACAGCTCCAGTGCCTCGGCCTCAAGCTCGGTGTATTCGGCCACCACTTCGTCCCACTCGCCCTTGTCGAGGTTGTAGGTGCCGGCATCGAGCATCTCTGCCGTAGAGCGGCCGTTGAGCTTGCAGCACAGGTTGAGCAGCCGCGCTGCCTCGCCGGCATGGGCCTCGCCAAACTGCTGGGCGCAGAACTCGCGCGTGTGGTCGAGCAGGTTGCCGGCGTTGAAGCGGCGCGGGTTCCATGCCATGCTCAGGAACATGTCGATGGGATACTCCATTGGCTTGAGGTCGCCCACGTTCAGTACCCACAGCTTGTCGACACCATATTCGTAGGTGAGGTGCAGCTGCTCCCACATGTTCTGTATTGGCGTGGCGTTGAGGAACTTTGAGTTGCGGGGCGCTCCCACATAGTCTACATGGTAATACATGCCCCATCCGCCTTTGCGCTTGCGCTCGCTGGCGTTGGGCAGGCGGGTCACGTCGCCCCAGTTGTCGTCGCACAGCAGCACTATGGCGTCGTCGGGCGCCTTCAGTCCCTTCGCCATGTATCTCTGCACCTCCTTGTAGACGGCCCAGACCTGTGGCCTCTCCTTGGCAGGGCGGCCGGTGGCTTCGGCAATGATGGCCCTTTGGTTCTTGAAAATCTTGCGCAGCAGGGCTATGTTGCGCTCGTCTTTGGTCTTGTACTCGCTGTTGTTGCGGTCTTCGCCGCCCATGGGCTCGTCGCCGTCGCCACGCATGCCGATGGTTATCAGGTCTTCGGTGTCTTTGGCGCGCTCAACACCGAGGCGGAAGAAGTCGTCGATTACCTTCTGGTTGGTCTCATAGTTCCACGCCCCGTACTGCTTGCGGTGGCGTGCCCATTCCTGGTGGTTGCGCGCCATGGGCTCGTGGTGCGACGTGCCCATGATGATGCCCATCTCGTTGGCAGTCTTGCTGTTGAGCGGGTCGTCGGCATAGAAGCTCCATCCCCACATCGCCGGCCACATGAAGTTGGCCTTGAGGCGCAGCAGCAGCTCGAACACGCGGGCGTAGAAGTCGTGGCCGCCATAGTCGGTGCCGTAGGTGTTCTTCACCCACGAGGTGAGGCAGGGGGCCTCGTCGTTGAGGAATATGCCGCGGTAACGCACGGCCGGCTCACCGTCGGTGTATGTGCCACCTTTTATATAAATGCGCTCGTGGTGCTCGACAGGCACGTCGGCTCACCAATACCACGGCGAGACGCCAATCTGCCTCGACAGCTCGTATATGCCGTAGATGGTGCCGCGGCGGTCGGAGCCGGCAATGACCACCTGGTTGCCGGTGGTGGTTATGATGTATTTCTCGCACTTGCCCTTCAGGTCTTTGGCGTTTATCACACCGAGGCTGGCCAGGCGGTCGATGTCTGCAGAGTGGCCTATGGTGCCGACAACGATCTTGGCGTCGGCATGCCGGCCCACCGTGGCCTCGGCGCCGCACACCTTGCCGATGTCGGTGGCCAGGTTGCGGGCGGCTATCGACACGCCCTTTAGGTCGGCAGGGTCAAGGTCGATGGTTACGCGGCCGTCGTTAAGCAGCAGGCCGCCGCCCGTGAAACTCACGAACCGGGGGGCGCCGGCCATGGCCGACACCACGAATAGCAGGGCCGACACGGCCATTTGCCTGATGAAAGATTGTCTTTTTCTCATTTCTAATTTTAGGTATGTTATTCGTTTCTCCGCGAAATTAGCAATACTTAAGGACAGTGAGGCCATGAAACGGCTTTTATTTTGCGGCATGAAACAAATAGCAAACAATACGGAACACGCTTGCAAGCCTCATGCGGAATTAGTGATTAACTTCGCGATGTAAACCAAACAAAAAAACAAGAATGAGACATTATGTATCTGTCATGCTGTTGCTTCTTGCCATGATGGCGCATGCCGCCGACGGCAAGTGGGCAGGAACGTGGGCCACAGCCATAGAGCCGGTGGGGAAAAACGACCTGCCGGACAATCTGGACTTGGCCAACAGCTCCATAAGGCAAGTGGTTAAGGTGTCGACGGGGGGCCGGGAGATAAGGTTGAGGCTGTCGAACGAGTTCAGTGAGAAACCAATAGAGATTCGCTCGGTATGGGTGGCCGACGCGCGCGACTCGTCGGACGTTGACAGGAAGACGGCCCGCAGCCTGTGTTTCGGCGGGAAGAAGGCCGTAACTATAGAACCGGGCAAGACCGTGACGAGCGACGCCCTGGCCTACGGCCTCAAGCCGTTGCAGCTGCTGGCCATAACCATCAGCTATGGGGCGGTGCCGGCCAAAGCCACGGGGCACAGGGGCTCGCGTACCACGTCGTATGTCGTTAAGGGTGAGGGCAGGCCCCGGCGCTCTTTCAACGGGGCATTGCGCTTGGAGCGGTGGCTCAACATCGCAGCTGTGGAGGTGAGGGCCGACGGCAAGAAAAGCATTGCCATACTGGGCAACTCGATAACCGACGGGCGAGGCAGCGACACCGACAGGCAGAACAGGTGGCCCGACCGGATGGCCGAGGCACTGGCCGGCAACGCGCTGACATCCGGGATCGGGGTGCTTAACCTTGGCATTGGCGGCAACTGTGTGGTGGCCGGGGGGCTCGGCCCAACGGCACTGAACCGCTTTGACACCGACATACTGGGGCAAAACGGGCTTGAGGCGGTAGTCGTATTTGAGGGCATCAACGACATAGGCGGAGCACAAGGCAACTGTGAACGCAGGGCAGGAGAGCTGATAGAGGCCTACAAACTGTTTGTGGACAAGGCGCACAAACGCGGAATAAAGGTGTATGGGGCTACAATAACGCCGTTTGGCAACAGTTTCTACGACGCGGGCTTCTTCAGGGAGGCCGCCAGGAAGACCGTCAACAGGTGGATAAGGACTGGCGGGGCCTTTGACGGGGTTATCGACTTCGACATGCTGATGCGCGACAGCGAATGCCCCGCAAAGCTCAGGAGGCAGTGGCAAAGCGACTGGCTGCACCCTAACGCCGAAGGGTATGAGGCCATGGGGCGGATGGCGGCGCAGTTTATCATTGACGAACAAACAAAGGCCGAGCCATGAGCGTTGCTGTTTCATTGAATGAAGCCAAGGGCTTCTGCTGCCTGGGCTGGCTTACGAGGATAGGGTTTGGCGCAGGAGACCTGGCACAGAACCTGGTGTACCAGACCATTTCCATGTATTTGCTGATATACTACACCAATGTCTACGGCCTTGACCCGTCGGCAGCGGCGTTCATGTTTCTCGTAGTGAGGGTGGTCGACCTCGTGTGGGACCCTTTAGTGGGAACATTTGTCGACAAGCACTCGCCGCGCTTCGGCAAGTACCGCTCATACCTGCTCTTTGCCGGAGTGCCGCTGTCGGGCTTCGCCATCATGTGCTTCTGGAACGGATACAGCGGTTCGCTGCTGTATGCCTATGTCACTTACGTGGGGCTGTCGATGCTATACACTCTGATAAACGTGCCTTACGGAGCCCTGAATGCCTCGCTCACTCGTGACACCAACGAGATAACCATACTCACATCGGTGAGGATGTTGCTGGCAAACACCGGCGGACTGGCCGTGGCCTATGGCATCCCGGTGCTCTTGGCCAAGCTGTCGTCCGACGGGAAGATGAACACCGCGGCCTCGTCGGACGCATGGCTGACGACAATGACTATTTACGCTGTGGCAGGTCTGGCGCTTATGCTCTTCTGTTTCAGCCAGACGCGGGAGCGTGTGGTGATGGGTGACGACGAGACTGCCGACGTGAGGCTCAGTGACCTCTGGACGGAGTTCTTCCGCAACAGGCCGCTGCGCATACTGGCCTTCTTCTTCGTGACGGCGTTTGCCATGATGGCCGTGGGCAACTCGGCAGGCTCTTACTACATGATATATAACATACATGCCGACGCCGGGCAGGTGGCCAACTTCATGGCTCTGGGGTCTGTGCCTGCATTCATATTCATGCCAATGGTTCCGGCCATCAAGCGGAAGGTTGGCAAGCGGGCCATGTTCAGCATCTTTCTTTCCGTTGCCATTGTGGGCATGGTGCTGCTGTATGTCATCTCGGTAGTACCGGCGCTGCGGGCCAATATATGGATGGTTTATGCCGCTCAGTTCGTGAAGTCAACTGGCGTGATTGTGGCCACGGGCTACATGTGGGCGTTGGTTCCTGAGGTTATCTCGTATGGCGAATATGTAAACGGCAAGCGGATATCTGGCATAGTGAACGCTCTGACGGGCATATTCTACAAAGCCGGAATGGCCCTGGGGGGAGTGATACCAGGCATGGTGCTGGCCTTTGTGGGCTTCGACAAGGGCAGCGAGAGCGTACAGTCGCCGCTGGCTGAACAGGGCATCCTGTGGCTTGTGGCTGTCATACCGGCGGCTTTGCTCGTTGTCGCCCTGATGATAATATCGCGTTACGAACTCACTGACGAGCGTATCGACGAGATTAACCGTGAGATTGAGCGTAGGCGCAATGTTTGATTTGTGTTGCCATCATGATGGCGTGGGGCTTGCAGCGGTGTTGCGGCATGTGTGTCGAGTGGCCATGGCCGCCATTGCCAGGCAATGCCTTTGTCAAGGAGGGAGGGGCTGTTCGCACGGAGACAAGGTGAAAATAGCTTGACGGCAATGGGCTATTTAGGTTAAGGCGTGCGCCGTCTGGTGGTGCCTGTTGCCTTGTTAGGGTGGTTGGATATGTAGGTTTGTGGCCGCTGCAGGTTTAATGCCACCGACAGGTAGCCCAGGCTTGGCGAGCAGACGGCTCTTGCCACGTTGCAGAAGTGGTATGATTGTGGCGTTGACGATGCCGCCCGCCATGTAGGTCAGGGCACGGGCATTGTCGACTGTTGGCTTTTATTGCGGTCCGTTGGACAGTGGTGGGCACAATGGAATCTGTTGGCAGGCAGCTTGCTGTGGTGATGCGTCCGGCAGTTGGCGATTCCAATGGCGAGTTACTGCATAGCTTCTTGCGGGTTCGCATCCACATCTCATACTGTTCGGACAGCACTGTCATTCCCCTTGTTCGCATCCATTTCACAAATGTTGTCTACCTTTCGCAAGTCTCATTGTGCCTTACATAAAATACAGAATCCCGAAAAACCGTTTTTGGCTACCCTTTGGCTACCCAAGAAAATAAAAACGGCTGAAAATCAAGGGATTAACAGCCGTTTTATGTACCCAGACCCGCATTTGAAATATTAAATTTGGAACAATCAGTTTAAATAGCAAAACGATGAAGTTTAAACTAAACTAAACTGATTATTAAATACTTATATCAGAATATAAAAGTGATTCAATTTAATTAGATTGAAACAAATTTGGGATAAACGGGAACAATTTGGGAACAATTCGCTATCTTTGCAGTGTTCAATCCAGAAATAGAATCGAAGCTTATGAAAGTGACTGCATTCATACGAAAAACGGCAAAGAAGAATGATTTGGAGACCAAAGCCACCATCTATTTCCGCCTGCGTGACGGAAAGAAAGACATCAAGGCGGCAAGTGAGCTTTCCATTAGCCCCAACCATTGGAGCCCAGAAAAGCAGGGATATAAAGACCGTGTGGCTTTGGTGCCGGAAGATGAAAAGATAGACTTGAACCATAAGGTACAGGCATTGACCCGAATGATTGAAAGGGAATATAGGGATGATGCCGACAGCGGATGGTTAGGAGAAGTGATAGACAGATTCCATCACCCGGACAAATACAGGACAGAAGAAGAACTGGCCGCTGAAAATCCACCAACTTTTGCCGAACTGTTTGACGAGTTTTTGGAAAAGCATAGTCTGTCGGAAGTGAGGAAAAAGAATTTCCGTGTGGTAAAAAGAGCACTCATGCGCTATGAGCTGTTCATCAGAGAAACAAGGAGGGGTATGAAAGACTTTTCGCTGGACATAAATACAGTTACCAAAGATACGCTTGCAGACATTTGGGATTTTATGGAGAATGAACACGCTTACGCCGAAGAATATCCTGAGATTTATGCTACTATTTCCGAAAAGCGTACTCCACAACCCCGAGGAAAGAATACGCTCATTGATTGCTTCTCGCGCATACGTACCTTTTTTATATGGTGCTATAATCAGGGGAAGACTATCAACCGCCCGTTTGACAAATTTCCGATTGAAGAATGTCTTTATGGTACACCTATTTATATAACCTTGCAGGAACGTAACCAACTGTTTGATGCAGATTTGTCCATGCGTCCGCAACTGGCAGTGCAACGTGACATTTTTGTATTCCAAACTGTGGTGGGTTGTCGTGTGGGCGACTTTTATAAGCTCACGAAGAAGAACCTCGTGAATGGTGCATTGGAGTACATTCAAGGAAAGACGCGCAATCATAATCCAAGAACGGTGAGAGTGCCATTGAACGACATCGCCAAAACCATTCTTGAACGCTACAAAGACTATGATGGAGAAACTTTGCTCCCGTTCATATCGGAGCAGAAATATAATCAGGCTATCAAGGAGGCTTTCAGACTTGCCGGACTGAACAGAATCGTTACGGTGCTTAATCCTCTGACCCGTAAGCCCGAGCAGAAATATCTGTACGAGGTCGCCACCACACATACGGCTCGAAAGACCTTTATCGGGAATATGTATAAAAAGGTGAAAGACCCGGATTTGGTTTCATCGGTATCGGGGCATAAAGAAGGCAGCAAGGCTTTCCGCCGTTACAGAGAGATAGACGAAGAGATGAAACAGGAACTCGTACATTTGTTGGACTAAAGAAAGGCAAACTATGACTCAACAGGATTTTGAACATTTCAAGCAGGAGATTAAAGATTGGCTTGATAGTCATCCGGAAGAATACGACCGTTTCGTTGCAGAAGTCAATGACAAATCAGCTATTGGACTATACAAAGTTTTCAACGTAGGCATGAAACTTGCTCCCAAGCTGATGCGCAGGTATCAGACGGAATGTCACGGTGACCTTGCCGATGAACGGCAAATGCAAGACTATGCAGCAGATGCAGATACCGCTAAATTATTGGTAGATGAATTTCACAACCTAGATAAAGATTCGATAGTTCCGGCTATGTTGGCATGGCTGTATTATGGCAAGTGCTATGAAACGATGGTTAACCAACTTGAAACGGAAGCGAACAATCCAAGAAACAATTTTATAGAACAAAAAATCGCCGCAATAATGATGCGAGTTGTCATTAAGAGTAGTATCCGCAATAAGATGCGGACGAAAGAAGATTGGGAAAATTTCAGGCGTGAAAAGAAAGCCATTGAAAAAGGGAATGTAATGGAATCATGTATTGAGGAATTAGAACCTGTGAATGAAGTGATAACGGAAATGCCGACAAATACGGAACAGCCACTTTGCTTACAGGATTATCTGCTCGGCGATAAAGAAACGCTTTTAAAAAAAATCAAGCTAAGAGTCTCTACACAGCACACTGGCACCGATTTGGCAAGGCTGTATTTTGCATTGCAGGAAGAACAGCTTTTAAGCCATTGCGATGTGACGACATTCCATCGATTGCTTGCCAATGAAATGCCGAACTGCGACCTGAAAAGCGTGCGTAATTTGCAGATAGCCATTAAGAAGTTGAACGACAGCACGAATAAAGGGAAAATAAAAGATTGCGGTATTGAACGGACGTACATCAATGAATGGCGGAGTTATCTTACCAAAGCAGACTAAAGAAAATACGAACATAATAGCTTACGAATATGGATAAAGACATTATCGCAGAAGAAGTCAATGCCGAATATCTGAAAGGATTTATATACTATGTCCGGGGTGTTCGAGTAATGCTTGATATGGATTTGGCCAAAATCTACGGATATAGTACCAAGGATTTTAACCGCCAGGTAAAGAACAACATTGAGAAGTTTGAGCAAGACTTCATGTTTCAGTTGACCGATGAGGAGTGCGAAATCTTGAGGTGCAAAAATTCCACCTCAAGTTGGGGCGGTCGCCGATACAACCCCTATGCCTTTACGGAACAAGGAATATATATGCTCATGACCGTTTTGAAAGGTGAGTTGGCAACCAAGCAAAGTAAGGCATTGATTCGCATCTTCAAGCAGATGAAGGACTACATTGTTGACAACCAGCCGTTGTTGGGACAGAGGGAATACCTCCAGCTTTCTTTGCAGACAACCCAGAACACCAAAGACTTGCTTGATTTGCGTAAATCCTTATCGGCTGTCGATGATAAGGTTGCCAGTATAATAGACACATTGGGCAATGTTGTAACGAAGTCGGAACTGGCGAATGTCATGCTTGACTTTAGCAATCCTACCGTCAGAAGGGGCTGGCTGATACTCAACGGCCAACCTGTAGAATCCGATTTGGCTTACCAACAGATTTATGCCACAGCCAAGAAAACAATATTTGTGGTGGATAATTATATCGGATTAAAGACATTGGTGCTCTTGAAAGAGGTTTCTGCCAATGTGAAAATTACTGTATTCTCAGACAATATCGGCAATCGACTACATCAGGCGGAGTTTAATGACTTCTGTCGGGAATATCCCGATGTTTCTGTTTCGCTGCAAACATCCGGCGGTATATTCCATGACAGATATATTGTCATTGATTATCAAACAGCCGATGAGCAGATTTATCATTGCGGCGCTTCATCCAAAGACGGAGGGAATAAAGTTACGACCATTACAGCCGTTACTGATGGATGCATTTATCATCCCGTGATAGACCAACTTCTGAATAATCCGGTATTAGTGTTGCGGTAATGTCTTGTCAAAATGAGATTTCAAGCATAGCGATAAACGAGATTAATTCAATATCCATTTCGTTTCTTTCGTTTACGGTTTCGCCGAAATAAGCGAAACACAAATCATTGAATTTTAGCGAAATACAATTATACTTTTGCACCATCGTTCCGATACGGGAGCGGTGGTGCAATCGTTTATTATGCTGCCGAAGCGGTTACACCGGACAATCCGGCAGTATTGATTTTGATTATGACAGACTTGATGCAAATTATCTCCAACGGCGCAGCCAATATCAAACTGGAGATTACAGGCGAGGACTTGCGCGTATTCTCGGACGAGCTCATCAATCGCGCGATAAACGAAGTGGCATTGGCTTTCCGTGCAGCGGATGAAGAACGGCTACTAAGCCGGGAAGAAGTAAAGGATATGTGCGGAGTGTGCGATGCAACCTTATGGCATTGGAACAAACGAAACTACCTGAAAGCCGTCAAGGTAGGCAGTAAGGTAAGATACCGACTGTCAGATGTGAAGCGTATATTGGGTGGAACAAGCAAAACTGGCGGCAATGGAAGCAAATGAGAATATGATTCCACAAACCGGGAGAGTGGAGGATGAATATGTACGTATCGGCACCACACTGTTCCGAATATTGAACCAACCGATGATGAACGGCTCGTTTCGCAAAATGCGTGTGGAGTGGAAGATGAGTGTGTTCCGGCAAGACCATAGCAGGGATGAAGCGGCTCAGATACCCAAGTACGATGGATTCTGCACCATGCCCAGCCATACGGACTACCGTCATAACGTGAACAATTTTTATAATCTCTATGAGCCGATAACCCATATACCGGCAGAAGGGGATTCCCAACATATCTGTTCTTTGGTGGAACATATCTTTGGTGAGCAGTATGAGTTGGGGATGGACTACCTTCAACTGTTATATCTGAAACCGACACAGAAATTGCCAATACTTTTGTTAGTATCTGAAGAACGTAATACAGGAAAGAGTACATTTCTGAACTTTCTGAAAGCAATGTTTCAAGAAAATGTCACGTTCAATACTAATGAGGATTTCCGCAGTCAGTTCAATGCGGATTGGGCGGGCAAACTGATGATTGTTGTGGACGAAGTGTTGCTCAACCGTCGTGAGGACAGTGAACGGTTGAAGAATCTAAGTACGGCACATTCCTACAAAATGGAAGCCAAAGGCAAAGACCGTTATGAAGTACAGTTCTTCGCCAAGTTCGTGCTATGTTCCAACAACGAGAATTTTCCCGTTTACATTGAGCCGGAGGAAACACGCTATTGGGTGAGAAAGATCTGCAGATTGGAAAAGGATGACACATCATTTTTGCAGAAACTGAAAGACGAGATTCCGGCCTTTCTGTACCACCTACAACATCGGGATTTGACCACCAAAGAAGAAAGCCGCATGTGGTTTGCGCCATCACTTATCCGCACGGAGGCATTGGAAAAAATCATCCGTTGTAACCGGAGCCGCATTGAGCTTGATATGGCAGAACTGTTGCTTGACATCATGGACACGATGCAGGTGGATGTGGTGGATTTCTGCATCAACGACCTGTTGGCATTGTTCAACTATTCGATGGTAAGAGTGGAACGCCATCAGGTGAGGAATGTCTTGCAACAATGTTGGAAACTGGAGCCTGCTCCCAATGCGCTGTCTTATTCCACTTACCAAATATCCGTGTTGCCGGGGCAGAAGTATTCCGCATCATCTAAGAAAGTGGGACGCTTTTATACCGTTACCCGTGAAAAGTTGAAAGACTACCGTTGAATTTGTTGAGTCTGATGAAACATAAGAAAGAACGTATGCATATGGCCTATATGATTCAACAACACCCTCAACAGATTTCAACGGAAAACCTTGCCTACCAAAAGAGAATATCGGTTGCTGACAAATCTTCCCGATGTGAAGCATCCTCTTTTTTCTTCCCTCTTTTTGTATTCCGCTCAACGGATTCAACAAAATCAACGGTGGAATCTGTTTCAGACATCACGACCATAATACCGGACGGTGTGACAGAAGTAGCAATAATGTATGGAGGGGTGGCAAGCGGTACCAAGATACGTATCATACGCATCTGTGGTGCGAAGTTCGCTGCCACCCCTCCCCATCAAAACAGAAACGCAGAATGATAACCAAAGTAAGATACAGCAAGAATCCGGGCAAGACCATCGACTACATCCTCAATCCCAAGAAAGGGGCACACGTAGTCATTGCCCGTGGAGTGAGTGGCCTTACTGATATTAGCATACTCACCGAAGACTTCAATCATCAGTGCGCATTGCATCCGTCACTAAAAGTGAAAGCCGTACATATTCCAATCTCATTTCATGTCAATGACACGGCTATGCTTGAAGTTCATGCCGAAGAAATAATTGGAGATTGGATAAGGCACATGGAACGGCATGGCTATCGCTTTGACCAATTCATTGTCGGTCGCCATCACGACAAGGACGACAAGAATCCACACTTCCACTTTTTGGCAAACGTGGTACTGGATGATGGCACACGCGCCAATCTTGCCAACATCGGAAAGGCGGCAAAGGAAGCATCCATTTCCGTAACGGAACAATGGGGGCTGACATCAGCCAATCATTGGAAGATGACGCAAACGGGTGACATGAAGGACAGCAATAAAAATGAAAGTCGGACTGCAGAAATACATAACCACGGACACCAGAATTATACAGAATGGAACAGCAACCTTGCATCCAATGAGGACACCAATTCTGGTTTTGCAGCAAATAACGATGAAGAAACTGCAACGTCATCTATTAGTGGAAATCTGATAGAAGGCATAACTGAACTTATCATTCAACCGACAGTTGCCCGAATAGGCACAGGCAGCGGCAGCAGCGATAACACGCTTGACCGTGATAAGAACAAAAACAAACAACGAAAAGGAGGACACAGAAGGTGAAAACAGAAAATGGGAACAAACGCACCAAGCGCAAGGAAATACAGTTCAACGAAGCGGAATATGCCGTAGTTGAGCAGAAAGCCAATGCCGCACGGCTGTCTGTGGCAGCGTTCATCCGCGAAGCTGCATTAGGCAAAGAACTGTCAGCCGCGCTTACCATAGAAGAAAGCGAGCGGATAAAGCGCACGGCCAACATCAGCTATAAGTTGCAAGTCAACCTTAATCAGATTGCACGGCTGGCCAACATCCACGGTTTACCTTTTGTAACAGACGCTATCCGCGAATACATCTGCCGTACCAACGAATATTTCAAGACCGGTTCATGGCATGAAATGGATTTATCTGCCTACGAATCCGAGCAAAAACAGCGGGAACAACTTGCCGCAAAAGTACGTGAGCTTCAAGAAAAGAACACGGAACTACAGAAAGCGACGACCAACTATTACCTTTATACCGCCGAAGGTGAACGCCTTTTCTGCGAACGGCACAATTGCCGTATTTATCCTGACAACCGAGGTATCTATTGGCATTTCAAGGTTACCGATTATCCGGCTTATACACTTCCAACAGAAATTAGTCGGGCATATCTTAACCATGAGATTTCGATACGGGATGTATATGTGTATTGGCGTAAAAATGGTAGCAAATAAAATGATATCTTTCATAATAATGGAACAATACAAATTAAGAAACTTTGCATTGTTCCATTAACAAAAACTCCCAATAACATTTTAGGCTATTTTTAGTCTAAAAATCATTTGCTTATATTCCATGGAAATGAATAAATTGCTCCGCCGATATTTATATCAATAGTCATGGATTTTCCCTTTTTACGCTCTATATTAATATATCCCGAAATGGTTTCTCCAGGATAAATAGTAGTACGTTTTAAATAACCTTCTTCTTTAATTGCCCTATCCGATAGTAAGGAGTTACTATATGAAGCGACTCTTTCACTAGCTATTACTTGCGCTTGATATGCAGCGGCGGCATCATAAGTCGTCGTTGTTGATGAAGAACTTCCAAAATATGATGAGGTGCCAGAGTAATTGCCAAAAGCATAACCTCCACTTCCATAAGCAGAAGCATGTCCCGTGCTATAGGAAGAACCGCTATAGGAGGAGTTGGTTGTACTTGTAGAATATCCAGCACTTGCTGCAGACATTCCTTCTCCAATGGCTGTTAATGCCATAGCCCAATTCTGTTGACGACGAACTTTTTTCATATATTCTTCTGCAGAATATACCCTAAGTGCTCTTTCATTCCCTTTCTTGTCAATCAGTTTAGCATTAATGTTATTAGGTTCAAATTCAATTGGAAACATAGAATTGTTAGCTATAACTATAGGAATCTGAAAATATTTCCCATAATCACGAACCTCATTATTAGTCATACCTATCATGATACCATTTTTATTATAATAAGGCCATGCTTCCCCATTTTTATACTCTGTTTGTTTTTCATTTAAAGATGGAGACTCATAAACAGGTTGCTTACTGGACAAACTTACTTTACTACAATATCCATCTTTATTTGATATGGTATAATAGTTATAAAGAGGTATGCCATTAGCATATTCTATTTGCATACACAAATTGCCATCTTCGGAAAATTCAGTATATATGCCATGCAATTTATCATCTTTAAAATTGGCATGAAGTAAAATCAACCCATCTTCCTTATATTTTATATATTCTCCTTCTTGCTTACCATTTATTCGATTCCCTTTTTGCTCTATTTTCCCGGACTTATAATAGTTAATAAATTCTCCATCAAAAACAGACTTGGAATCATCATATTTATCAATACTGATATATTCCCCTTCAGATTGAAGTTCTCCTGTAATATAATAATCTCTAAATTTCTTTTTTAGATTATTGTCGGCCGATAATGCATATACACGATAATAAGTGGCAAAAGTTTTCTCGCACCCCTTCCAATCTTTGTCATAGTACAACGTATCTAGTGTTGTTTGCCCTATAACTACATTTGCTGTATAAAAACAGCTCAAAATAGCAATAAAAAACTTTTTCATTTGATCCATAATTATATCAATCAGCCCCCATTGATGTTTTAATTAACCACGAAGCGTGGAACTGCAATGCCCACGTCTTGTATTGGAGGTCCTGAGAAAACCCTAGTGTATAGATGTAGTAATAGCAGCCCACGCTATAGCGTGAGAACCACTATGCCTTTTCTCATACACTATTTGAAAGTTTCTCAGGTTTCCAAATACGAGTCAAGCATAACGCTTCTTTCTTTTCTAATATGTCTAGGAGAGAGTTTCCTCACTCCGGCTACAAAGGTACAAAATGTACGCAATAAAAGTGCAAAAAAACTGGATTTTAACGATATAGATAAAAATAATCCTATTCAATTATATTCTCATATAAAATGGTGTAATCTTGTAAGATTGTTCCTTTTTTGCTCTTACCACCAATATGTACCTTTTCACCAATCTTTTTAATTTGAGTTTCATAGGCTACAACTAATTTCATTTTCTTATCTACTGCATCGGGCGTTATTGCAACATTAAATCCTAATTGTCCTCCTGTTTGAACAGATGGATACATAACGCCATCAAAAGCATGATCTGTCGTAACCACTTCTGTGAATATTGCAGATATAAGATAATTATAATCGAAACCGTCTTCGTTCTTTTTAGAAAATTCTTTGGCAAAATACTTAGCTGAAATGTCTATATCCTTAGCCGCATCAGGATATTTCATTAGAAAATCTTCATATGCTATTTTAAGTTCTCCAAGCAAAGAATTATCTGCATCGTGAAAATAATCTTTATGTATAACAACTAAGAGATGTATATCCTCAATAACTTCCCATTTCCCGAATGTGATTGTTTGTTCTCCACTTGTTTCCATACCTTCTCTTATTAAGGAAGAACTTTCGCATGCAGAAATAAATCGGGTATCTATAATGTTTTGCTCTTCTGGAACAATACATCCATAAAACATAGTTCGCATAGGCGTACTTGCTCTTTGACACTGTTTATTATACTGTTGAGGTTTATATGATAAATCTGAAACCGTTTTTAAGTTTCCATCACAACGTGCCCTTGTGATTGTTTTGCCTGGATGTAGTGTAAAAATAACAAATCCAACTTTACCAAGCTCACGTATCAATTCTCTTATTTCAAAATAAGGGTATTGGCTTAAATCTAATGCTTCTAAACGGTTTATAATCGTTTGCTTGTCCATAATATATAGATTTTCATAAGATAGAATTTGCGCCAAAGTAAATGCCGTTTAATAGAATGCTATATGGGAACAAAACGGGAACATTCTTAAAAGATAAAAAGGATAAGTCGTTTATTACTAACCACTTATCCTTTTATCTAGTACCCAGACCCGGGATCGAACCGGGATGGATTGCTCCACTGGTGTTTGAGACCAGCGCGTCTACCGATTCCGCCATCTGGGCTTCTTAGCGGGTGCAAAGATAACAATAAAATCCGAATTAGCAAATTTTTCATTCAAAAAACTTAAATTACTTGCGCATCTCGGTGGGAATTTGTAATTTAGTAGGCCTAAAACGACAGGCATAAAATCAAGCCTCAGCTAACCAAGGGGAGGGGCAGGGCTCCATGCCACAGCCGGCTGCTCCCTGATGACGGGCGGGCGAATTACATTCGCCATTCACGTGCTTGATAAAGACAGCACAAATGTTGTGATATTTAGAGACTGATTACCTAACAAAAGAGTTTATATATTTTGGATATGGAAAAGCATAAGGACAATTATTGTGTGATATTGGCTGGAGGCAAGGGCCGCAGGCTGTGGCCGTGCAGCAGGGACAACAAGCCCAAGCAGTTTCTTGACTTCTTTGGCTTGGGGCGCACTCAGCTGCAGGCCACTTACGACCGTTTCGCAAAGATTGTGCCGGGAGCCAACATACTGGTATGCACCAACCGCGACTACGAACCTATGGTGCGCGAACAGCTGCCCGACTTGCCTGCATCCAACGTGATTGTTGAGCCTATCAACCGCAACACCGCCCCGTGCGTGGGCTGGGCCGTTGCCGAGGTGTGCAGGCGCTCACCCGAGGCATCCATCATTGTCACCCCCTCCGACCAGCTCGTGCTCAACGAGGGAGCCTTTGCCGCCGACGTTGAGCGTGGCCTCAACTTCGTGGCGTCGCACGACACGATGCTCTCGATGGGCGTAAGGCCATCAAGGCCGGAGCCCGGCTACGGATACATACAGCTGGGCGAGCAGTGTGAGACAGAAGGTGTGTTCACCGTGCGTTCTTTCACCGAGAAGCCCGAGCGTGAGTTTGCCAAGGTGTTCATGGAGAGTGGCGAGTTTTATTGGAACACGGGCCTGTTCCTCTCCAGCGCGCGCAATTTCTACCGCGAGTTCACACGGTTGTTCAGTGATGTACATCGCGGCGAACCGGCCGACGGACTGCGCCCCGCCGAAGAGACGCTGGCCTTTGTGACCGAGCACTACCAATCGTACCCTAACCTGTCCATCGACTGTGCCGTGCTGGAGCGCAGCACCGACATCTGCGTAATGAAATGCGACTTCGGCTGGGCCGACCTTGGCACATGGCATTCCATCTACGAATGCATGCGCAAAGACGCCGACGACAACGTTGTAATCGACTCCGACGTCATGATGGAAGACTGCCGCGGCAATGTGGTCAAGATGCCCAAAGGCAAGCTGGCCGTCATCAACGGCCTCGATGGATACATAGTGGCCGACGGTGGCGACGTGCTGCTCATATGCAAGAAAGGCGATTCGTCGGCCTTGGTGCGCAAGTATGTCAACAAGGTGCAGATGGAACATGGCAACGACTACCTGTGACCTACGCCCGGGCCATGCGCACAAACAGCGGGGCGGGCAAGGGCCGAGTGCACACTGCACCGGCCCTGCCCGCCCCGCCTTATGTCACACAGGCCACTTACTTGCCTTCAGCCTCGAAATTCTCGCGTATCCGTGCTGCCACAGCAGCCATCTCGTCGTCAGCCAGCTTAAGCTTGGGGTTAGCAAAGTTCATGTCCTTCTCCGTCTGCATCGGTATCAGATGTATGTGTGCGTGGGGCACCTCAAGGCCCAGCACAGCCATGCCCACCTTCCGGCACGGGAAGGCTTTCTTTATGGCTGCGGCCACATGCTTGGCAAAGACAACCATCTCGGCCAGCTCGTCGTCGTCGAGGTCGAATATATAGTCTACCTCGCGGCGCGGAATCACCAGCGTATGCCCCTTGACAAGAGGGTTTATATCCAAAAAAGCATAGAACTTGTCGCTCTCGGCACACTTGTAGCTCGGTATCTCACCTGCTGCAATCTTTGCGAATATCCCGGCCATATACAGTCCTCCCTATGCTATTGATATATTGTCGATGCGCAACTTTATAGTGCCGCGCGGTATCTTTATCTCAACCTCGTCGCCCACTTTCTTGCCAAGCAATCCCTGTGCAATCGGTGTCATGATGGATATCTTGCCCTCACGCAGGTTGGCCTCGCTCTCGCTGACGATGGTGTAGCTCATCTTCGCCTTGTTGGCCAGGTTGGTCATCTCTACGCGCGTAAGAATCTGCACCGAGTCGGAGCTCAGACGCGATGTGTCCACAATCTTAGCCTCTTGCAGCGCCAGCTTCATCTGGTTGATCTTATCCTCGAGATGGGCCTGTGCCTCCTTGGCGGCCTCATATTCGGAATTTTCACTCAGGTCGCCCTTGTCACGTGCCTCAGCTATTGCGGCTGATGCCTTGGGGCGCTCCACGCTTTCCAAGCGTTTCAACTCGGCTACCATCTTATCGTAGCCCTCTTGCGACATGTAAGCCATAATCAAAAACTTTTTGTTATAGATGTTAACGTAATATTTCGGTTAAAAGGACATTAAAAAAATGAAGAATCCCGGCATTAACCGATGCCGGAATCCTCACACTCTCTACGCCTTGTTTTTGCTTTGTGCTGCAAAGTTAGGCATAATTTCCCGAGCGGGCAAGCCTGTCACGTTAAAAAAGCCTTTTTCTGCCCGCCCCCGCTCTGCCGCGCCACCACGCCATACTCACCTAAAGCCTGTAAAAAACAGCCAAAAAAGCGGGTAGCCGCAAACTTTGGCCACCAATCCTGCCGCCGTTCGGCAATGTTTTCTTACCTTTGTAGCACGCAACAACAAAAACGAATGCAACAATGACAATATTCAGAAGAATATCCGCAATGGCCGTAGCCATGCTTTGCCTCAACTCTTGCGTGGTGGGCGCCGAGCCGGCCACCGACACCGACAAGTACGACAGCCAGCTGCTACAGCCCGGCGCCATGGCCACCGACTTCACCATTGCCGACCCGGCGAGGCCTGAGCCCATTAAGCTCAGTTCGCTGCGCGGGCACTATGTGGTGCTCGAGTTCTGGGCATCGTGGTGCCCCGACTGCCGCAAGACCACGCCCGACGTCGTGGCCCTATACAAGGAGTATGCCCCGCTCGGCGTCGAGTTCGTTGGCGTATCGTTCGACACCGACAGCGCCGCATGGCGCCGCTACGTCGAGGCTAACGGCATGGAGTGGCTGCAGTACAGCGAACTGAAGAAATGGAAGGCGGGCACAACGCTCGACAGCCCTTACCGCGTCAACTGGATACCGACGTTCTACCTCGTCGACCCCGAGGGCCGCATAGCCGCCGGTTCGGTTGCCACCGACAAGATAAAGGCTGCCCTCGAGGCCCTGAAGCCAACACTAACGGCCGCCACCGGCGGCAATGCGGCGGAGGCAGGCAAATGAATGCGCACAGCCACATGAGCCTCAACGCCGGGGGGCGGCTGCTCAGCCTCGACGTTCCGCAGGTGATGGGCATACTCAACGTGACGCCCGACTCGTTGTATGCCGGCAGCCGCAAGCAGGCCGAGGCCGACATAGCCGCCCGCGCCAACGAGATTGTGGAACAGGGAGGCACCATCATCGACATCGGCGCATTCTCCACACGGCCGGGCGCAGCCCGCGTGAGCGAAGCCGAAGAAGCCGACAGGCTGCGCCACGGACTGGCCGTGGTGCGGCGCGAGCAGCCCGGAGCCATAATCAGCGTCGACACGTTCCGCGCCGACGTGGCCCGCATAGCCGTCGAGGAATATGGCGTGGCCATCATCAACGACGTCTCGGGCGGCAACCCCGACGGGGCGTTCGGAGGGGCGGAGACAAACGACGACGGATACCGCACATGGACCGAGGACGACGCCCCGCCCATCTTCCGCATGGCAGCCCGCCTCGGCGTGCCCTACATACTCATGTCGTCGCGCCCCGACACAGCCTCAATCCTGATGGAGGGCGCAGCCAAGTCGCAGCTGCTCCACTCGCTGGGAGTAAACGACGTAATACTCGACCCGGGCTTCGGCTTTGGCAAGACCACCGCCGACAACTATGCCATCATGGCCGGGCTCGACAAGCTGCACTCACTGGGCCTGCCCCTGCTGGTGGGCATATCGCGCAAGTCGATGATAACGCGGCTGCTCGGCTGCACCACCGACGAGGCCCTCAACGGCACCACCGCGCTCAACACTGCGGCCCTGATAAAGGGAGCCCACATACTGCGCGTTCACGACGTAGGCCAGGCTGCCGAGTGTGTTAAGATAGTGCAGGCGCTCAAGGCCCATGCCGGCGAGGCAGCCCCTGCCGCAAACGACATACACTAACAACTATCAAGACTTATGTTTTTCAGTTTCGGAATAAAGGATGTGATCGACATCTTACTCGTGGCGCTGATGCTCTACTACCTGTACAGGCTGATGAAAGAGTCGCGCTCGCTCAACGTGTTCATAGGCATCATGGTGTTCGTGGTGGTCTGGATATTCGTGTCGCAGATACTTGAGATGCGGCTTCTCGGCTCCATCATGGACAAGTTGGTAAGCGTCGGAGTGATAGGTCTCATCATCCTGTTCCAGGAAGACATACGCAAGTTTCTATACAACCTTGGGGCCCACCAGCGCATGAGGATGCTCATCAGCTTCTTCGCCTCTGACCGCGGCGGCCAGAAAGCGGGCCACAAAGAGACCATTGTGCCCATAGTGCTGGCATGCATGGGCATGTCGAAGCGAAAGGTGGGAGCGCTGATAGTGATAGAGCGCACGGCCCCGCTCGACGACGTGGCCGCCACGGGCGACATAATCGACGCCAACATCAACCAGCGGCTCATAGAGAACATATTTTTCAAGAACTCGCCGCTGCACGACGGGGCCATGATAATATCCAAGAAGCGCATCAAGGCCGCCGGATGCATACTGCCCGTGTCTCACAACCTCGACATACCCAAGGAGCTGGGCCTGCGCCACCGCGCAGCCCTCGGCATATCACAGCAGTGCGACTGCATAGCCGTCATCGTGTCCGAGGAGACCGGGGGCATTTCCGTGGCCATGAACGGAGCGTTCCAGCTGCGCCTCTCTGCCGAGAAACTCGAGAGCATACTCACCGACGCCCTCGAAGAACAGCCCTCAGCCAGGGGCTGACCGCCGCCTGCCCGCAGGCATCGGGCCAGGCGCGGCTGCACTGCCCACAGGCCACACCATGACGCCGGCACTGCGCGGCGCCACATTCATCGATTCATGAAGGCAGGGGGCTGGCAGGCACATCCCGGCCTAATTCACACTGCATAAATCCGCTGTTTTGTGACTTCAAGGCTGGGCCCGCCCCACCATTATACAAATGGACTAAACACGGATTGGCTTTTTTAAGCGCATCTGCAACATGCGCGTATGTGCAAATGTGCAACACCCCAAAAACGCATCGGTATCATCGATTTCTACCATGAGCCCTGCAGATCCACACAACAGCCCTTTCTGCGCCGCAATACGGCATGTTTCGGGAGCCAATACGGCACGTTCCACCACCCGAAACGGCCCATTCTGCAACCCGCTGCACACCAGGGGGTTATAAAAGGCCGGCGGTTTGGCCCGACAGACCGGGCGAGCCTCATGCTGCATACATAGCGTAACGCCGGCAGCGTTGCCTATGCCACGGCCATGACAAGGCTGCCCACAACCCGGCCCGCCGGCATAGGCAGGGCAAGCCCGTTGGCCCGCCGGCTAAAAAAGCGGCCGCCGCCCGTTGCTGCGGGCGCGGCAACGCAGCCGCCGCGGCATGGCGGCAGAAGCAGGCCACAGGGTGGCGCCACGATACAGAAAAGCCATGTCCCGCTCTTCACAGAGCCGGGACATGGCATGAAAATCAGAGATTGCGACTGGCGGGGAGACGAAAGCGAAATGCTCCCGGCCATGGTATGGCTGCAGTCTCAGCCGCAAGCCCTCCGGCTGCGGCACAAGCCAATAAAGACGGATCAGAAGGTTATGGCCTTGCCGGCGCCCTCGTGCTGCGGCGCAAAGCTGATGCCGAGCAGCGAGGCCACCGTTGCGGCCACCTGATTGTTGTGATACTCGCCCGAGGTGAGCACGCCCTTGGCCGGCACACCGGCCCCGAAAGCCATGAGCCATGTCTCGTTTGAGCGGTCTACCTCGCGGCTGTGGTGGAACCATCCCTTGTCGGCGCTCACCCCGCGGCCGTGGTCGCAGGTTATTATAAAGGTGGTCTGGTCTTTGTAGAACGGGTCGGCCTGAGCCGTCTCCCACAGCTCCCGGATGAAGCGGTCGACGTCGTTGGCAGCCTCAAGGTACAGGCGGTAGTTGCCGGCGTGGGCCCACTCGTCGGTGTCGCCGTAGCCCACGAACAGCAGCTCCGGGTGGCGCGACTTCATGGCCTCTATGGCATACTCATGCGTAAACACGTCGAAACGCTCCTCCTCCCAGTAGCGGGGCGTGCCGTCTTGCATCTTGTCGACATACAGTTCGCGCTCTGTGGGTTGCTTGGCCAGCGAGTGGCGGTAGTTGGCGTTCACCTCGAGCCCGCTGCGCTTCTCGTTGAATATCTGGATGAATCGGCCCCAGCTTCCGAACACGAGCACCTTGCCACGGTATTCGGGCGTGTTGTTGGCCACCTCGAAAACGGTCATGTTAGGGTTGTCAACCGGCGCGTTGGAGTTGATGTTCTTGTCGTCGGGATATCCGCACAGCGTCTCGTTGTATCCCGGGTAAGAAAACCACATGTTGTTGGTAACGCTCATGCGGCAGCCCTTGTCGCGGTTGCCAATCATCACACCGTTCTTTGCTATGTGGCTCCACGTAAACGGCATGAGCGCGCTGCGGCGCTCGTCGGCAGTGGGCCGCCAGAAGTCGGCCTTCATCATGTCGGGGTTGCCAAACTCCTTGGTGTTGACAAGCATGGAGTCGGCACCACGAAACAGTTCCTGCCAGCGGTAGCCGTCGACCATTACCACCACGACCTTGTTTTTTGCCGACACCATTGCCGGCACCACCAGCATGGCTGCCAGCAGCAATTTTGCAATCTTTATCATAAGTAGCTGTTCAAAATTAACCTATACAATAGACCTTGCAGGTGTCCTCTATATCTTTGCCACCATCTTGTGTGCTCTTTCGGGCCGCATGCCAAAGTCTCATCGGTTGCGTAGCCCGCTACGCTCCCTCTTCGGACTTTGGCATGCATCGCCGAAATAGCGCACAATTTGATGGCAATTAATTTTGAACACCTACTTAGTCTTTGGTTTTTGGGGAATACCAAGATGGCTGGGGGGTAGGCGCAAAGACTTGCAGAACCGGGACGGGCGGGAGCACGGGATGGGCAGAGACTTGCGTATCAGAATGCAGGAGTGCAGGAGTACAGGAGTACAGACATTTGCCCTTGCCTTCGCATTCTGCTGACACTGCGCAGCCATTCTTTAATTCCCAACTCTTAATTCTTAACTTTTAATTCTTGGCTCTTAATTTTTAATTCTTAAAGTCTTCCGGCCAAAGCACCTCGTTCTTCACGGTGCCGTCGCTCATGCGAATCCACGTCCTGAAGCCCCTTCGTCCCTCGGTCAGCTCAATGACGCGGGCGCCGCGCTTTCCGTCGGTATAGGTGGTCTTGCCGCCCGTAAACTGGCCGTAGCAGAGCAGGATTCCGTGCCACGGAGTGACGTAGTTGTTCACATGGTCGTGGCCAACAAACGTGCCCATCACGTCGCCAGCCTCAAGCATGGCCGCAAACATGCCCGAATTGATGGCCGGCGAGCAAGCCTGCTCACCCCTCTGGCCCACGAGCGGGTTGCCAATGGCCGTCGATGCCTCGTTGTACTCGGGGAAGGGTATGTGGAAGAAGGCCAGCGCCGGCAGCGGCTTGCCACCGTTGGCGGCCGTAAGCTCTGCGCTCTTGCGTGCGTACCAGTCTATCTGGTCGCGGCGGAACCATCCGTAGCCCTTCAGGCTGTCTATCGTAGAGTAAGCGTTGCTGTCCATCACGTAGATCACGGCCTTGGCCTGCTTGCCGTCGGCCGAGGTCACGCTGATGGCGAAGTCGGTGCCCTCGGCCTTGGCGTCGAGACACCCCTGCTTCTTCTTCACATAGTCGAAGAGCTGCGGGCGCGTCAGGTCCTGCTCGTCGTCATGGTTGCCGAAGGTGATGGCATAGGGCACCCCGCGGCTTATCACTGGCTCCAGTGCCTTGTCAAGGCCCTCGGTGGCAGGCTTTGCCGTGGTCACGTCGCCGGTGTATACCACCAGGTCGGGCTTCTCCTCGTCGAGCACCCGGTTCATGTTTGCGGCGGCGTCGGCCGTGGCCGGGTCGCCCGCACGCCAGTGGATGTCGGTGAACTGCACAATCTTCAGTTTGCCTTCGTTATTGAATCTCACGCTCTGTGCGCTCACGGCCAGCATCCCTGCCATGCAGAGTGCGGCAGCGCAGAAAAGTCTTTTTGTCATGTCTGTTGTCTATTGTTTTATTATTAATATTCCAATGTCCATTCGTTTCCGTGCAGCAAACGCCTTCACGCATCCACGCCCGGCACAATCCGTCACTGCATCAGGTCATGGCGCAAAGCGATAACCGGCCGGGCCACAGGGGCATCCGGCCGGCTCTATCACATTACAGAAACAGATTAACATCATTCTTTCAGCCACCATGGCTGGGCGGTGGTACGGTCGTTGTTGGCGCCAAACTGGCGGGTGATGGCCTCCTCCACGTTGGCCGTGTTGTAACGGTACTCCGTGTCGGGGTACATCCAGCGGTAAGGGATGGGGTTTTCTTCGAGGTGCATGAATCCGGGATAGCCCGTGCGCAGGTTCTCGAAGTAAGGGTCCCAACCTCCCTGGTAGAAGCTCACGCAGTATTTCTGGAATATTATGCGCTCAATCTTCTGCTCGTCGGTGAGCGTGTCGTCAAGCCTTACGAGGGGGCGGTTGAGGTAGCTCGCCGCGGAGTCTTGCGTGACATATTGCGAGTAGTCGGTGGCATAGGTCTCATAGAAGCTGAATGAAGCTTTCACGCCGTTCTCATAGTACTGCCTAGCGTCGCCCTGTATCCATCCGCGAACCACGGCCTCGGCCAGCACCTGTTGCAGCTCGGCGTAGCCCATCAGCATGGTCGGCTCGACAATCGGATCCAGACGGAAGCGCGAGTTTATTTGCGATATCTGGCCGTTGCGCACCAGCGTGATGTTGTTGCCGTAGGGCACAATAGGGTTTCCGCCCCGGTATGCCGCGAAGTCGTTGACCGCCATGCCAGCGTCGGCGGCCGTGGTTGTCGGCAGACAGAACAGGAATAGGCGCGGGTCGCGGCGCTCGGCCATGCGTGCCACGTATGTACTGTCCATGTAGTAGCCCGACCACTGCGCATTGAACTGCGGATAGCGGTTGCCTTCCTGGTCGATGTACGTCAGCTGGCCATTGTCGGCGTTGCTCTCCATGAGCGGCAGCCGTGCCACGCGGGCAAACTCCTGGCGCACGTCCAGGCCGCCCACGGTGGTCTTGCGCGACAGGGTCATGAGCACCTTGAGGTGGAAGGAGTTGACCAGCTTGCGCCATGCCAGCTTGTCACCGTCGTAGATAATGTCGCCTTCAATCACGTCGACGTCTGGCGAAGCGGCCAGCCCCTCCTCGGCCTCGTCGAGGTCGCGCAGTATGCCGGCGAACACCTCCTCCTGCGTGTCGTACTCAGGCGTGTAGTTGGCCTGGCTCTGCCCCTTCATGGCGTCGCTGTAAGGAATGTCGCCGAAGCGCAGCGTGAGGTTGTAATAGTGGTAGGCACGGAAGAACTTGTATAGCGGTACGTAAGCCGTGTCGCCCGTTCGCTCGGCCTCTTCGCGCATTTTCTCCACCTGCAGCAGCTCGTTGTTGTATGTGTCAAAGCTGCCTCTGTTCCACTCGAAAAATTGTTCCGAGTTGTGGCCGTCGGTCTGTATCACCATCTTGTCGGCGTACATGCCGTCCTGTCCGCGGGTGAACGCATCCTGGCACACCTTGGGCAACAGCAGGTCGGGGGTCACTTCGGCCGGCATGTTGGGGTTGGTGTTCATGTCGCTGAAGCTCTCGCACGAGCAGAAGCCCACAGCGGCAACAAATATCGGCAATAATATCTTTGGTTTCATCGTGATGTCTTTTATCGTTTTCAAGTTTGTTTAGAATGTCATGTTGACGCCTATTCCCACATATCGGGCCGTCGGGTCGTTGGAGCCGTCGTCGTCGCTGGTATCCCCGCTTATCTCGGGGTCAATCCATGGAGCCTTCGACCACAGTGCCGCATTGTTGCAGAACAGTGTTGCCGTGAGCCCCTTGACAGGCGAATCCTGCGGTAGCAGCTTCTTGAAGTCATAGCTCAGGGCTATCTGGCTTATCTTCAGGTAAGTACGGCTGAAAGTGTTTGCAAAGAACTTGTCCATCTTGTCGGTCACGGTTGCGCGATAAGGATAGTTCTGGCACCACGACTGCCAGTCTACAGCCTGGTCAAACTTCTTGAACACACGGGTGTCACTCACAACGTTGCCATGTGTGTCGTATGTCACCTCGCCGCTCACCACAGTCACTGCGTCGGGCACATATACAGGCGTGGGGTTGCCATCGGCGTCAAGGTTAGAGTATTCCTGGTCGCGGTACATGGTTGAGTTGGGGTGCTTGCCTCCCCACCATAGCTTCGGGCTGAGCTGCGAATAGATGAGTCCGCCGATGGCCGCATTGAGGTTGATGGTAAGGGTGAAGTCCTTGTAGCGGAACTTGTTCTGCATTCCCAGGCGTACGTTAGGCTCGTAGTGGCCCACGTTGCGGGCATAGGGGTCTGTCTGCGGCTGGCCCGTGGCGTCGACAATCACTCGCCCTTCGGGGTCGCGCTGCCATACGGTGGCATAATAAGCGTCGGCCCGGTCGCCCTCACGCAAGTTTCCAAAGTACTCCTCGCCGCCGTAAATCTCAGTCAGCTTGCGCACGCTGTGGCTGGCGTTGAGGTCGAAATCCCACTTGAAGTCTTTCATGTCGATGGCTTTCACGCTGGCCATGACCTCGATGCCGTTGGTGGTATAGGTGTTGCCGTTGATCTTGCGACTGTCGAATCCAGATGCCTGAGATATCATCATGTCGAGAATCTGGTTGGTGTCCACGTTGCGGTAGTAGCTGAAGTCGAGCGCCAAGCGGCCCAGGAACGATGTGGACAGGCCCACCTCCCACGATGTTGTCTTCTGCGGCTTGATGTCATAGTTGACCAGTGCCGACGGATAACTGATGGTGGGCGTGTTCCCCCAGTTGCTCTCCTTGGTGTAAACCTGCTGTATCTGGTACGGGTCGAGGTCGCTGCTGACCGTTGCCCACGACGCCATCACCTTCAGGTAGTCCATAAACTTGGGCAGCTTCACATAGTCTGATATCACCGAGCTGACGGCCACAGAAGGATAGAAATACGAGTTGTTGCCCGTGGCAATGGTCGACGACCAATCGTTGCGTGCGGTTGCAGAGAGGTATGCGTACTTCGAGAGGTCTATGTTTACCGAGCCGTAGACACTCTTTATCTCCTTCTCGCTGCGCGAACCCCACAGGGGGTTGTCTGCGTCGAAGGTTATGATGTTGCCGGTAGAGTTGTTCAGCGAGTAGACGCCTGGCACATTGAGCCCGTCGGTCGACGCGTAGTCGTTGCGGTAACGGCGGTAGAACACCGACGAACCGGCGTTGACGGTGAGGTTGATGTCGCTCATGAAGCTCTTGGTGTATGTCACGAGCACGTCGGCATCTACGTTGTCCTGTGTCTCGTTCCACACTTTGTAGCCGCCCTCGCGCGAGTCGCTGTAGTTCATATACGACTTCGGGGTCTCGTGCTCGGTCAGGTTGCGGTTCGAGCGCATCGACACGCGGCCCATGACGCTGAGCTCCGGCAGTATCTGGTAGTTCAGGCGGAGCTGGCCGGTGAGCACGTTGCGGCGCTGCTTGCGCTTGCTCTGCGTTATGGCGAAGTAAGGGTTGTTGTACCAGGCGTAGTTGTAGCTGGCCTGGCGGTAGCCTTCCATACCCGGAACCCACAGGTGTTGCTCAAGGTCGCGGCCGTCAACGTCGTCGCCCATCCACTCAATGATGTTGTACATATAGTTCGACGGGTGGTAGCCGTAGTCGGGATAGTTGGGCGAATACACCATGTTGTAGTTCAGCATGGCGTCGAGGGTGAGCTTGTCGCTTATGTCGAACGATGTGTTGATGTTCAGTCCGCCGTTCTGGAGCGACGTTGTCGGCGCCTGGCCTTTCTGGTAGGCATACTGCCCGAGCACATATACGCGGGCCTTGTCGCCCTTGTAAGACAGCGAGAGGGTGTTGTTGGTGATGATTCCCGTCTCGAGGAAGTCGCCTATGTTGTCGTGTGAGACGAGCGGCGTTGCCACACGCTCGTAGCGGCCCTGGTCGTCATACTGCGTGCCCGTAACGCTTCCCCACCATGGTATGGTCTCGCCGGTCACCTTGTCACGTATGGGGCTGTTCCACTGCGGGGCCACGTTGCCCACGTCGAGGCGCGGCCCCCACTGCATGTCGTCGTCGGAGATGCCTCCGCCCTCGCCATCCCAGAAGGCATACTTGCCCTGCGAGCCGCTGCCGAACTCATGCTGTGTCTCGGGGAAGGCCATGTATCCGGCCTGTACCATGTCTTTTGTGGAGAAGTTTATCTCTATTCCTTCCTTCTCGGCCCGCTTGGTTGTTATCATGATTGCGCCGTTTCGGCCGCGCGCTCCGTATAGGGCCGAGGCGGCGGTGCCCTTCAGCACGTTTATGCTTGCAATGTTCTCGCTGGAGAGGTCGAACAGGTCAGACTCGATGGGCACACCGTCGAGCACTATGAGCGGGGTCTTGCCGCGCAGCGAGAACGTTGGCGACTGGAACATGCCCGACGGCACCGACACGGTGAGTCCGGCCACCTCGCCTTGCAGCGAGGCTCCGGCGTTAAGGTTTCCGGCGGCCGCGATGTCGGCTCCCTCCACCTGCTGCGTGGTGTAACCGAGCTTTTTCTTCTCCTGCTTGATACCGATGGCGGTTACCACCACCTCGTTGATGCTCTGCACGTTTGACGTGAGGTTGACGTCGAGCACCGCCCCTGTGACTGTCTTCTCTACGGGGTTGGTGCCCACATAGGAGAATACGAGCACGTCGTTCTTGTCGGCGCTCAGCGTGTAACGTCCGTTCACGTCGGTGACGGTGCCCGTCTTGGTGCCCTTCACCATGACCGATGCGCCCATGACAGGCCCCATCTCGTCGGTAACCACTCCGCTAATCTTGATGGACTGGGCGTACATTGACACGCTCACGCACAGCAAGCCGGCGAAAGTACAAATTTTCTTCATAAGTAAACAAGTGTATTGAAAATAGTTAGTTATCCCTATCCTTAGTCATCATTGTGCTTCTTGCGGCATAGACACACAGAGCCCGGGCAACCCCCTCATGGCTACCACGCCCGGGGCCGCCCGGGCTCTATGCACCGGTTAAAGGTTTACTGCTCGAGCGACACGCGGTCGAACACGGCGAGCAGTTTGTTGTAATCCTTCTTGCTGGCGCGAAGAGCCTTCTCGAACGACTTGCTGTCTTCCGAATAATATGCCGATATGGCCACGTTGAGCACGTGCATCATCTTGCGCGATGCCTCGTCTGAGCTCATTGCGTTGTCCTTGACGTCGTCCTCAAGGCCCTTGCCAATCTTGCGCACGGCGTTGTATATGTCGCCCTTCTTGAAAACGATGCGTGTTGTGGGGTCGCCCGGCACCACCGGCACGCGCTTCACACACAATTTCTCAAGCTGGTTGTAGAGGCAGGTGGCTTCCTTGCCAAACTCGCCATCCGACACGGATGCCAGTTCCTCAGCCGTTGGCTTGTCAGTCACCGAATAGAATGTCCACGTTGAGTTGGCGGCCTCGGCCGACTTCTCTGCAGCACTGAGGCTCATGCCCGAGCAGAGCCCAATCATCATAACTAATACAACAACTGTTTTACGCATAGCTTTTAATGTTTTTAATGTTAATTTCCGTTTCCTTTCTTTTTCCGCTGCAAAAGTACTCTAACCATGTTGCAACGGCATTTCATAGACATTAAAAGCGTGTTCAAACGTGTTTAAATAATATTTCTTCCCGGTCTGCGGCCAAGCCATACGGGCCTCGATACATTTTTTAATATATAACAAGGCTTCGCAAGGTCATCGCTACGCCACGTTGAGCCTTACGGCGCCGCCACGCGGGAAACAGGCCCTACGACACGGAAAGATGGCCGTTACGTCGTCTAAAAAAAGCCGTTGTGCACCGCGCCGGCACGGGGGCGGCATAGGTCGGGGCCACGGCGGCACAACAGCCGCGCGACGGCAAGACCACCCCCGGCGCAAGCGCGCTTGCACACAGGCTGCCGTGTTTGTGCAGGCACCGCCATCTTTTAACCACAGTTAACCTTCCGCGGGGGAAAAAATAACGCCCGACGAAGACAGGTTACGAATATTTTGCTTACTTTTGCAAAGCAGAAGTTACAAAAACACAATGATAAATTATTCGTCAAAATGGACTTAGTAAAACAAATCATCGAGCGCGCTAAGAGCAACAAGCAGCGCATCGTGCTCCCCGAAGCAACCGAGGAGCGCACACTGAAGGCAGCCGACATGGTGCTGGCCGACGAAGTGGCAGACCTCATCCTCATCGGCAACCCCGACGAGATTAACTCTCTGGCCGGGAAATGGGGCCTCAGCCACATAGGCAAGGCCACCATCATCGACCCCGACAACAACCCCAGAAGCGAGGAGTATGCAGCCCTGCTGGCCGAACTGCGCAAGAAGAAAGGCATGACTATCGAGCAGGCACGCGAGCTGGTGAAGAATCCTCTCTACCTGGGATGCATGATCATCAAGACCGAAGGCGCCGACGGGCAGATCAGCGGGGCGCTGAGCACCACCGCCGACACGCTGCGCCCGGCCCTGCAAATCATCAAGTGCAAGCCAGGCATCACCTGCGTCAGCGGCGCCATGCTGCTGGTAACCAAGCAGCCGCAGTATGGTGAGAACGGCGTGCTCGTGGTGGGCGACGTGGCCGTGACGCCCATGCCCGACGCCGACCAGCTGGCCCAGATTGCCATCTGCACAGCAGAGACAGCCCGCAGCGTGGCCGGATTCACCGACCCACGCGTGGCCATGCTTAGCTTCTCGACCAAAGGCAGCGCCTCGCACGAGGTGGTTGACAAGGTTGTCGAGGCCACCCGCCTGGCCCATGAGCGCCAGCCCGAGCTGAAGATTGACGGCGAGCTGCAGGCCGACGCTGCCTTGGTGCCCTCGGTAGGCGAGCACAAGGCTCCCGGAAGCCCCATCGCCGGCCACGCCAACGTGCTGGTGTTCCCGTGCCTCGAGGTTGGCAACATCGGCTACAAGCTGGTGCAGCGCCTCGGCGACGCCGAAGCCCTGGGCCCCATCCTGCAGGGCATTGCACGCCCGGTGAACGACCTTAGCCGCGGTTGCTCCGTGGACGACATCTACAAGATGGTGGCCATCACCGCTTGCCAGGCAATGGATGCGAAGAAAAATTAAGAGTTAGGTAAATCAAATTCAAGGAGTTAAGTAGTTAAAGGGGAGTAAAGGAGTTAAGACAATAGCCACGCGAAACGGGCCCTGCGGCATGATGGCTGACACCAACCGGCTGCTCTTGCTCATCGGCTCATGGCCCAACAAACTTATCCCGCATCCGCGAAACACATTCATATCAATGACAATGGCTACCGTCAGATTTGAGGACATACTGGCTTGGCAAAAGGCTTACGGGTTTGTACTACAAACATACAAGGCTCTTGCCGCCTATCCCCAAGACGAGAAATACGGGCTGTGCTCGCAATTTCAGCGAGCTGCAGTATCCATTGCGGCAAATATAGCCGAGGGATATAAACGCATAGGCAAGGCCGACAAGCTGCATTTCCTAAATTTCGCACAAGGAAGTCTCGAAGAGTGCAGGTGCTATCTGCACCTGTCAAGAGACCTTGGATATATCAGTACTGAGACATACAAGTCTCTATATGCCAGCCTTGAAGAAACAAGCAAGCTGCTCAACGGCTATTGCAAAGGAATACTGAGCAACAGTTTTAAAAGCACTGCTGATGAATGACCGCAATAGCCATCAACAAACGGCGGCTGCGCCGGGCCGGCAATGCCACATGCCGCACGGTGTCATGAGTGCGCGGCTATTGTCTTAACTCCTTAACTCCCTGTAACTCCTTAACTCCTAAAAAATACAAAGAAAGGAAACAACAATGAAAATCCTCGTTTTAAACTGTGGCTCATCATCCATAAAGTATGCCCTTTACAACATGGACGACAAGTCGGTGATGACATCAGGCGGAGCTGAGCGCGTAGGGCTCGAAGGTGCTTTCGTAAAGGTAAAGCTGCCCGGCGGAGAGAAGAAACAGATAATGCACGACATACCCGAGCACACCGAGGGCGTGAAGTTCATATTCAGCCTGCTCACCGACCCTGAGATAGGGGTGATAAAAGACCTCAAGGAAATTGATGCAGTGGGCCACCGCATGGTTCACGGAGGCGAGAAGTTCAACAAGAGCGTGCTACTGACGGAAGAGGTGCTCAAGACGTTTGAGGAGTGCAGCGACCTCGCTCCGCTCCACAACCCGGCCAACCTCAAGGGCGTGCGCGCCGTGCAGGAGCTCATGCCGGGACTGCCGCAGGTGGGAGTGTTCGACACCGCCTTCCACCAGACCATGCCCGACTATGCCTACATGTACGCCATACCTTACGAACTGTATGAGAAGTACGGCATACGCCGCTACGGCTTCCACGGCACGAGCCACCGCTACGTGTCGCACCGCGTTTGCGACTTCCTCGGCGTGAAGCCCGAGGAGCAGCGCATCATCACCTGCCACATAGGCAACGGCGGCAGCGTGGCAGCAGTGAAGTTCGGCAAGTGCATGGACACGTCGATGGGCCTGACACCGCTCGAGGGCGTGATGATGGGCACCCGCAGCGGCGACATCGACGGAGGGGCTGTCTCGTTCATCGAGAAGAAGCTCGGACTCGACGCCGACGGCATCTCCAACCTGCTCAACAAGAAGAGCGGCGTCTACGGCATCACCGGCATATCGTCGGACATGCGCGAGATTGAGGCTGCCGAGAAAGCCGGCAACCCCAAGGCCATACTGGCACAGAACATGTACAACTACCGCATAAAGAAGTACATAGGAGCGTATGCGGCTGCCATGGGCGGCGTTGACATCATTGTGTTCACCGCCGGCGTGGGCGAAAACCAGACCGGCATGCGCGCCGGAGCCTGCGAGGGCCTGGAGTGGATGGGCGTGAAGCTCGACAAGGAGACAAACGAGAAGGTGCGCGGCGAAGAGGCTGTAATATCTGCCCCCGACTCGCGCGTCAAGGTCGTTGTCATACCCACCGACGAGGAACTGATGATTGCCACCGACACCATGAACCTGCTGTAAGGCGGCCATCGGCACAAAGTAGACGCGGCCCGGCGGAGCATTCTCCGCCGGGCCGCTGTGCCTGCAGCCGGGGGGCAGGCCTACGGACAGGACTTACGGGCTCGCCCCGCGCACATACGCAGGCAGCAATCCATGCGCCCATCACCATCAGGCACGGCGGCCCGCTCTGCGACCACGCCACCGATGGCCATGCACCATGCCGCACGGCGGAGGTTGCCGCCGCCAGACTATGACGCCACACGCCAACGGCCAACGGGCACGATGGCGGCACCGCCCTCGGGCGGAGCCAATGACGCCTGGGCCGTGCAACCATAGCGTGGCAGCCACCACCAGTCACCCGCTTGCGCCCCAAGGCCTGCTAACGCCCCGCCGGATGCGCCAAAACAAAACGTCAGGCCCGCATGGCAGCTGCCATGCGGGCCTGACGTTTGCCCGAGGCCGGGCCTGCGGCCTACTCCTCGTTGTCTTCTTCCTTCGGCAAACGGGCGTAGAGGTAAATCATGAGCCCGTAGAACACACAGAAACCTACGGCACCAATTATGCAGGAGGCCATGAACGACATGCCCAGAAACTTGTCGCAGACATACATGAGCAGTGCCATAAACAATATGGCTGCGGCCGAATCGACATACTTCGGTATCTTCAGCGCATTCTTGGACAAGAAAGAAAACAGCATGAAAGCCACAACCACGGCGGCCAGGGTCACGGTAAGCGTGAGCCCGGGATGGTATGTGCGCAACGCCCAAAGCGCCGCAACGCACGTGCCACAGGTGACAAGCATGTCCTTGGTTGTCTCCCTGTACTGCCCCATATTGTAAAACCAACCGAAAAGAAGCAGGCCCGATATGACCAGCCAAAGCAACAACGATATCCAAACTCCCATATTGCAAAATTATTGTTTCTAACATGCAGCCACAAACGGCGGGGGCCCGGCAAACACGCCCGCCCACAACCGAGTGTAACTTTGGCCACGCAAAGATAGCACAAAAAGGGATACCGGCAAAGCAAACCTGCATGTTTTTTCGTGCCACACGGCCATACCGGCCACTGCCGCGACCATGGCGAGCACATAAGCCGGGCCCGCTACCGCTTGCCATACGGGCCGTTTGGCAATGCTGAATGGGCCGAACCAGACGGTGAAAAGGGCCGTTTCAGGACTTGAAACGGCCCTTTTTGCTAACGCGCTAAACATCAGTCGGTTACAAAGCGCCCTGCGGGCGTTGGCGTTTCACTGTGCCCCGGCCTCGCCGCCGCCCTGGGGCTGCAACCTGTGCCACGGCCTGTCGAGGCGCGAGTCTTTCTCCATGCACCAGCGCAACACGTCGGCCAGCATCACCGAGAGAAACAGCGCATAGAACACTATGGGCGTGAGCGGCATCCACGACTCGCCGTAGAGCCAGGCAAAACCGTAGAAGAAAAAGACCACCAACGCCACGTCGAACAGGCCCACGCGCAGTTCGCGCCTCGCCTCGGCACCGAGACGGCCGGCAACCAAAGCCAGCCGGAACAGCCCCACAAACATGGCTGCGCACAAGGCAGCATAGGCCATGGCCACCGGGTCGGTGCGCGTGGCGGCCACATATACGGCCGCCCCGGCCATAAGCACGGCCGCCACCACGAGTTGCACCACAAGCCACGTGTGCCTGCGCCCTTCGCCCGGGGCCGCCATGCGCCACCGGCCGCCGCTCCACCACAGCGAGAGCTCGTGGAGAGCCCACAATACCGCCAGCAGCGGGAACACAGAGTAGTCGTTGAGCCCTATGGTAGCGCCCAGCCTGTCGGCATAGCACAGGAAACCGCCACCCACAAACAGCGCGAGCAACGCCTCCATCACACTGACCAGCATGCGCCGCTCGGGCTTTGTCAATGCCGGCACTGCCACCGAGGCCACGGCCCCGACGCCCACACACATCCAACCTGCGGCCTCGCCGCGGCCCACCATCCACAGCCCTGCCATGGCCACGCCAAGGGCCACAACGAACAGTACGCTGTCTAAAATCACTTTATTCATATTCCAAATGCTTTAATTTTGACATTATGTTTTCATTGCTTCAACCATGGCCACAGGCTGCGGCACCGGGGCCGCCCTCAGGCTTCGGCCATGCAGAGATGCCCGGAACAAAGGCTGCGGGCGGCCTTCGGTCAATGGCCGCCATATACGGCCTGCCACAGGTTTGCGCCCGCATTGCCCACGATGACGCTGCCGGCAAGGCTGTTTTTCACGTCGTCGGGCAGGTTGCTCTCGCTTATCAGTCCCACGGTGGCCCGGGTGTATTCAAGGCGGCGGGCAGCCTCGATGGCGTCTAAACCGGTCATGTATTCCTCCAACACCCCGATTTCTGCATCGTCGACGGTTTTCAGGTTGCCCCTGAGCATTGTGCAATATTCTGCCGAACTTGCCGCATTGTTGAGCCGCCCCATGTTGTTTTTCAGGAATTGCAAGTCGGCATTGCCATACAGAAGGCCCGCCTGCACTTGCTGCTTGCCGGCAATGCCCAACTTGTTTGCGGCGTCTACCACGAGCCTCTCTATGTCGGCATAGTTGGCTGCCACTATTTTGTCGATGCCTATCGAGGCCAGCAGCTTGTTGTGGTAATAGCCCACGCTGTCTGTGGGGCCGGTGGCGCCCGTCTGGCTAACCCTCACTATGGTTGCCTTTTCATAGGGCTCGGCTGTCGGGGGCAGGGCCACATGCTTCGGTTGGGTCTTGTATATGGCGTAAGCGGAAGCCGCGGCGCCCACTATCACAGCCCCCCATGAGCCCAATCGCCTGCCAATCTTTGCTCCGGCAATGTCGGCTTTGCCAACAATTTTCCAGCGCGAGGTGCTGCGGGTCTCCATTGCCGGCGCTCTCTAAACCCACTCCTGGTTCATGTGGGCTATCCTTTCCTTGAGCTCCAACAGCTCTTTCTCTTTTTTCTGCTCCGCCTTGCGGTTTTCGGTTTTCGTTACGCTTGAATTCTCTGCATCGTCATTTGAGCACGATGCGGCAAACACAGTGGCAAGCACCACGGCCATTGATAGAAATAGCTTTTTCATCGTTTCTTTGGTTTTAGGAATGTCAATAACTCTGTTTACATATCTTTTTGTGCACTCGAAGATTCCGTTTCGGGGCCATGCAGCCCGTGCCCCGCCCTGCCACCGGCACAGGTCGGTGTTGCGGTGGCGGCCATAGGGCGTTAGGTTGGCGCAAATGCCGCCGGGGCTACATATTGGAAATGCTTTTGTCTCATGACACTTTTGCTATTTTGTTGCTGCTGCAAAAGTATCATTAACGGTGTGAAACAACAAGGAATCGGTTGCGCAAAAGCGTACGCAAAGGCGCGCGGCATTGCTCAAAAGTGTACGCAAAACGGCGTAATGCGCTTACAGAGAACGTATTACGCCGTCCCAGTCGGCAGCCCCGCCGCTGGTTCCGAAAGCGCGCTTAAATAGCTTTGCTCGCGCCGAAGTGATGCCCGAACTGGTCTTCACGAGTATCTGCGCCATGGCCGAGGGGCTCATCTCAATCTTTACCAAAAGGCAAAGACGATAGTCGGCAGTGCTCATTTTGCAGAGTTCGGCCAGCTTCGAGTCGAATCCCGGGTAAACGGCGTTTACCGCCTCGGCCAGTTGCCGCCACTCATCTTCAGACAGCCGCTTGCGCCCGTTGGGCGAGTTGAGCCTCTGGCGGATAAGCGCGTAGATGGGCCGGGCCTCTATGCCGTCCCTGCGCCGTTGTGCCTCGGCCGTGTCGGCGGCCATCCCGCCCGCAGGCTCATATTTGTGGCGTACTTCCTTTTGGTGCATCTGTTGCCGCCGGTGTGACAAAAAGGCCCTGAACCCAACGAAGGCAACAAGCGCTATGGCCGACACTACATACAGCCATATCTCGGTGAAGTAGTCGAAACAGAGTTCTTTAAAAAAACTTTCGAGCTCGCGCCGCTCAGCCCAACGCCGGTTTGCCACGCCACCCACGCCGACAGCCGAGACAGAGGCGGCCAGCGAGTCGGCCAGTGCCACGCACCTTGCCGCGCAATCGGCGGCCTTGTGCCCGTCGCCACGGCCGCCATAGACAGCGGCCATGCGCCCGTAGGCCGCGCTGCGTGTGGCGGCGTCGCCCCCGGCGGCGGCCTCGCCGTAGCGCAGAAGGGCCGTGTCGGCCAGGCCCTCGGCCTCAAGCAGGAAGCCCTCGGCAAGCGCAAGCCTCGGCTTCAGCGCCGGTGTGGCAGCCGCCCTTGCCTGCAAGAGCAGCCGGCGCGCGGCGGCGGTGTCGCCCGAAGCCACACAGGCCTCGGCCAGTCGGCACCTTAGCGAAGCCGCAAGGCCGCCCCCATCATTGCCCGGGGCAAGCCGCAAAGCCTCGCGGTAATGGTGGCACGCGCTGTCGGCCCGGCCACGGCTGTAGGCCACATCGCCCATGCCGCCAATGGCAGATGCGGCCACCAGGCGGTTTGCGCGGCCTACGGAGCTGGCCGACACGGCGCGGAACACAGAGTCGGCAGAGCCGACCATGCGGTTGCGCAGGTAGATGCGGCCTGCCATCAGTTGCGACCGCAGCATGAGCAATGTGTCGGCGCCATGGGCATTGACCATGGCGCTGGAAAGGTAATCCATTGCCACCGCGTCGTTGCCCATGGCATGGTAGACGGCGGCGGCAGTGTAATAGGCATCGTCAAGAAGCTCGAAGTCGAGCTCGTTCTCGTAGAAGTCTACGAGCGAAAGGGCCACGCTGTCCGACTGTGGCACAAGGCCTGCGGCCAAGCCCGCCTTGAGCCTCACCATGGCGCAGTAAGCACTGTCGGCGCGGTTCAGCCCGGGCAGCATGCCACACAGCGAGTCGAGCCGGGCCACGGCCACCCCGGGGGAGGTTTCGGCAATGCTGTCAAGGCCGTCGAAAGCCCTGTTGTGGCGCTCGCCCGAGCAACCGGCAAGGGCCACGGCGGCAATTATTATTATGGCCAACAGGCTTTTCGTCATGTCATGCTCAAATCGCTGGTGACGCTACATCCGAAAGGCAGGCCCCTCAAGGCTGCGACTCGCCCTCTACGTATTCCTCAAGGAAGAGGTGCTCGCCGTCGAACACGGCATAGGTGAACTGCGTTATCCAGTCGCCGAGTATCATCATCCGGGCCTTCTTGGTGAGCTGCAGGTCGAGCTCTATGTGGCGGTGGCCGTAGAGAAAGTAGTCGACATTGCTGTGGGTCTGTATGTATCGCTTTGTGAAGAGCACCAGATGCTCACGGTTTTCGCCCATGTAGGGCGGTTCGCCACCGTTCATGCGCTTCAGCCTGCTGTGCTTTGCCCACAGCATTCCGAAGGCCATGCCCCAGCGCGGATGCAGGGCCGAGAAGAGCACCTGGCAGAAACGGTTGTGGAACACGGCCCTGAGCAGCTTGAACTTGCGGTCGGGGTCGCCCAGCCCGTCGCCGTGGGCCAGCATGAACACCTTGCCGTAAATCTCGGTGGTGAGCGGCCGTTTGTGGAGTATCACGCCACACTCCGACTCCAGGTAGTTGTATGCCCAGATGTCGTGGTTGCCTGTGAAGTAATGAATCTCGACTCCCATGTCGGTCAGCTCGGACAGTTTGCCGAGGAAGCGCGTATAGCCCCGGGGCACCACACAGCGGTATTCATACCAGAAATCAAACATGTCGCCAAGCAGGTATATGGCGGCGGCCTTGGTCTTTATGCTGTCGAGGAAGCGCACCAGGCGCCGTTCGTGCATGCGGCCGTGGTCGATGGCGAGCGAGCCAAGATGTGCGTCGGAAAGGAAATACACGTTTTTCATACCGTCAGTTTTTAGGGTTCTTAGTGTAACAAGCATAGCATGGGGCCACTCGGTGCCCCGTCGCGCAAGTCGCGTGGCGGGGCGCAGAGGCCCGCAATCAGTCGAAGCCCAGTTCCACCCGGGCCTCTTCGGTCATCATGCTCTGGTCCCATACGGGCTCGAACACGAGGTTCACCGTTGCGTTGCGCACACCGTCGACGGAGTCGACCTTCTGCCTGACGTCTTCAAGTATGAAGTCGGCGGCCGGACACGATGGTGCCGTAAACGTCATGTCAATGTCGACATCGCCCGTTTCCTTGACATCGACCTTGTAAATGAGGCCTAAATCATATATGTTGACCGGTATCTCGGGGTCGTAGACCGTGCGCAACACGTCTACAATCCGCTCTTCTACTGCTGTTTTCTCTTCTTGTGTCATAATCATTCGAGTTTATGCCGCCCTATGGCTACGTTTGGCTGCGCCAAGGCCTGCTGCCGCCGGCGCGTCGCAAGCCCTGCACCGGCAAGCCGTGGTCTGCGCGGTGCGACAGGGGCCGCGCGCCCGTGCGTACATGGAGCAAGCGGCAGCGATGCGGCACCGCACACTGGTTGCCTGGTGCCGCCCGGCTTATGCGCGGCCCATGCAAACGGTGGTTGCATGGGTTTGCCCTACGATTGCCGTGTGTGGCTTATCTATTTGCAAAGATAAAATAAATCGGAGAGAATACAAAAAAAACGGCCTTGTTTTTAAACCGGCACCCCCACCGGGGCGCCACCGGCAAAGCGACAGTGGCCGCAAGCATGGCCGGGCGAGGCATGTGGTGCAACCGGAGCAAAAAAAGAAATGCCACCGGGCCCGGCGGCAACCGCCCCGCCCGGTGGACATCACCCTTCATGCCAAGTAGCTGTTGGCAACCAACCGATAAGTAGCTGTTCAAAATTAACCGATACAATAGACCTTGCAGGTGTACTCTATATCTTTGCCACCATCTTGTGTGCTCTCGAGCCGCATACCAAAGTCTAATCCATTGCGTAGCCCGCTACACTCTATCTTCGGACTTTTGCATGCTTCTCCGAAAGAGCGCACAATTTGATGGCAATTAATTTTGAACACTTACTTATCAAACCATAATATATTGGCATCTTATCGTTACCGTCGCCTTGCACGCTCTTGCTGGTTGTTTCCCCGTGTCCAGGCGTTCGTGTAGCCAGCCATGCTCTCTCTTGGGGCTACACCAAACATTCCAGCAGCCGCGCACAATCTGATGGCAATTAATTTTGAACAACTACTTAAAAAATGAACTCATTTAAACTCTTCGGAAAAAGTTTAAATGAGTTCAATTATCAACAGCTACTTATCAAATAAATTACCTTATAACGACCTTCCGGGTTGTTCCGTCAGACATCTTGACTATGGTCAGGCCCTTGTGGGAGGCGTCAACTTTCTGGCCGTTGATGTTGTAACGGGCCACGGCCTTTGCACCTTCGGCACCGCTTTCAATGCTGCCTATCGAGGCTTCCTCGCCGCCCTTCACGGATATGACAATCTGCTCGTTGGTCTCACCGGCGGCATTCTTCACCACTCCGGCGGGTATTATCATGTAGTAAGTCTCGCCAGCCTTGGGAGCGAAAGTCATGGTGAAGCCGTCGTAGTCGGAGCCCCACACGCGGAGAGTGTTGCCACCGTTTTCCAAAGAGGCATTCCATGCGTCGTCCGGGCGCACGGTCTGTCCGCCGATAAGGCTGCCCACGCGCATGTAAGCCTTTGGCGTAGGCTCGACGATGGTTACGGGCTCGGCAAACTCTACGTCGAACTTGAGTTCGGCATATTTGTCTGTAAACACGCTCCCGTCGGCCGGTGTTGTCGACTTGTAGGCCAGCACACCCTTCTCACCTTCGGTTATAGTGCTGAAATAGCTGCCCCATCCGGCTTCCCTGTATGCAGCCGCTGTGCCCTTGGGCACCTTCATCTCCGATGTGCCCACTGAGTAGAACGGGCTGTCGTAGTCGTCGTACACCTCGTCTATCACCGGGGGCACGGAGCCGAGGCAGGTAACGCTTGCGAGCTTGGTGGCGTTATGGAAAGCGTGGTTGTATATCATCTTCACGCCCGAAGGTATGGTGAGCGACGTCATTTGCTCGCATCCGGCAAAGGCTCCGTCGTAAACGTATGGCATGTTTTCGGGCAGTGTGACTTCAGTCAGCCTGGTTGCGGCAAACCCTTGCTCGCCTATGTATATCAGGCTGCTGGGGAAGTTGATGCTCTCAAGGGCCGACTGGCAGAAGGCGTAGCTGTCGATGGCAGCCAGACCCTCGTGGAGTGTGACCTTCTTTACCTCGCTGCCCCAGAAGGCACCGCCCATGATGCCAACGCAACCGCTGTTGACGTCGACCTCGGCCAGCCCCTTCATCGGCACGGCATAAAGCAGTCTGTCGTCGGCCGAATACAATATGCCGCCCACGACATGGAAATTCTTGTTGGCCTCGTCAACGGCTATGCGCGACACTCCGCTCTTGGCCACCAGGCCGGAGCCTATCGACTCTACCGATGCCGGAATGCTGAGCGATTCCAGTCCCTCGCACTCAAGGAACACCTCGTCGCCCAACTGCTTCAGCGAGGCGGGCAGATTGATAGATTTCATGGCTGTGCAGCCCCTGAAGGCGGCGTTGCCAATGTAAACCAGACCGGAGGGCAGGTTGACCGTTTCGAGGCTCGTGCAATGCATGAACACTGCACCGCTGATGCTGTCGACGCCCTCGGGGATGGTTATTGAGGTGATGGGGCACTTGTAGAATGCCGAATTGCCAATGCTCTTCAGACCGTTGTTAAGGGTTATCTTGGCAAGACTGCCACAGGTGAAGAATGCGCTTGCACCCAAGGTCTCGACCGACTCGGGCAGCGTTATCTCCGACAGTCCGGTGGAACTGAAGGCATAATCGCCTATATACTTGAGCGACTTGGGCAGGTTTATACTGCCAAGGTAGCTCGACTTGAACGCACCATACTTTATGGAGTCGATTGTCTCGGGCAGTGTGACAAACACCGCGCTGCTGTACCAGAAAGCATTCTCGCCAATGGCTGTGACGGTATAGGTAACTCCGTCGTTGACAACTGTCTGAGGGATGTCGTAAGACGACTTGCCCGACTCTGCACCCGAAACCTCTACCCTGCCATCACCTGTTACAAGGTAGGTTAGTCCATCTTGCGTTGTAAAAGTCTTCTGGGCACCTGCAGACATACAAACCAGTGCCAAACATAAAAGTAACAATTTCCTCATATTTATCTAACTATGTCTAATTGGGGCCCGGATATAGCAATATTTCAAGGCGCGCGGCGCCGGTCCCTTTACACCGCCCGCATGATTTGGGCCACAAAATTAGGCAAATTCACGACCGATGCACACAATGATACACTATTTAACAATAGAATTAACCAAATGTTTCCCGTATTAAACCAAACATGTTCGATATATAACTACACAAGGAGAAAAGTATCACAATATTCAGACAAAAGAAAGAATCTGGCGCAAGGGCTGCAAAGCCGGGAAACCACTGCCGTATACTACTGCAGCCGGCAAGCGCTCACGGCAAAAATGGCGAAGGCTCATGGCTGGCGGGAGGAAGCAACAAAAACACCAACCCTGAAAGCATTATTGCCGATTTGAGGTTAAGAAAACACCGTGGCCTGCCTTATTGCAAGCGGCAGTGCCCCTGCCGCCCCGTAGGGTTCTGCCCAACTTTATGCGTAACCTGTCTATGCCTCGGGCAGAAATCGTATGGGTTTCTTTATCGGAATTGACAGAAAAGCATTACCTTTGCGCCGACAACAAGCAGCTTTCTGCACAAAAACATAACACAAATGGGCATAAACGAACTATACGGAATTTACACCGAACACCCAACGATAACCACCGACAGCCGCAACTGTCCGGCAGGGTCTATATTCTTCGCCCTCAAAGGGGAGTCGTTTGACGGCAACCGGTTTGCCGCGGCCGCGCTCGATAAGGGTTGCGCATACGCCGTGGTAGACAATCCGGAGGTGGCGACAGACAAGAGATACATACTGGTGGACGACTGCCTGGCCACATTCCAGGCATTGGCACGCGAGCACCGACGCCAATTTGACATACCGGTGATAGGCATCACGGGCACCAACGGCAAGACAACAACCAAGGAACTGGTAGCCGCAGTGCTCTCTGAAAAATACCGGGTGCACTGCACACAGGGCAACTTCAACAACGACATCGGGGTGCCAAAGACTCTTTTCGGCCTGAACCCCGAACACCAGATTGCCGTGGTGGAGATGGGGGCGAGCCACCCAGGCGACATCAAGCGGCTTGTGGAAACGGCAGAACCCACCTGCGGCATCATAACCAATGTGGGCAAGGCCCACCTGATGGGCTTCGGCTCGTTCGAAGGGGTGATAAGGGCAAAAGGCGAACTATACGACTACCTGCGCCAACGTGAAGGCAGCAAGGTGTTCATAAACGCCGGCGACGAACATCTGGTGGGCATTTCCACAGGACTCGACCTCGTGCGCTACGGACTGACAGGCACCGAGGGGCTGGCCGTTGAAGGGCGTGTGACCGACTGCTCGCCGATGCTGCACTTTGAATGGCGGGCCGGCGGAGGCAAGTGGCACACGGTGCAGACACAGCTCATTGGCAGCTACAACGTGCTCAACATGCTCGCTGCAGCCTGCATTGGCGTATCCTTCGGCGTGGACGAAGACTGCATAAGCCATGCGCTCGCTGCATACAAGCCAAGCAACAACCGCTCGCAACTTGAGGTGACACCCCACAACAAACTGATTGTTGACACCTACAACGCCAACCCAACAAGCATGGCGGCCGCCCTGAGAAACTTCCGCGAGATGAACGTAAGCCCCAAGATGGCAATACTCGGCTCTATGAGCGAACTGGGGGATGCATCGGCCGAAGAGCACCAGAAAGTGGCCGACGCGCTCGATAGATGCGGCATTGGCACCGTATGGCTGGTGGGCGATGAGTTCGGACACACCGAATGCCCATACCGCAAATTTGCAACTGTAGACGATGTGAAAGCTGAAATCAGGCGCAATCGCCCCGAAGGGCAATACATATTAATTAAGGGCAGCCACAGCCAGCGGCTCTACGAGCTGCCCGAACTGCTGTAAAAGTAAACAAGGATATGAACGAAGAACAACTGAAACGATATGCACGCCACATCGTGCTACCGGGCATTGGCTTGGAAGGCCAGGAAAAACTTCTGGCCGCCAAAGCCCTGGTAATCGGGGCTGGCGGGCTGGGATCACCCGTGGCCCTGTATCTCGCTGCTGCAGGGGTTGGCCGGATTGGCATAGCTGATGCCGACACGGTGAGCGTGAGCAACCTGCAACGACAGGTAATTCACACCACGGCAGACGAAGGAAGACCGAAGGTGGAGAGCGCACGGGAGAAGATGAAAGCCATCAACCCCGGAGTTACCGTCGACACATATTGCACAATGATAGACGACAAAAGTGCTCCGGAGATTATCTCCGGCTATGATTTCATCATCGACGCAACCGACAATTTCAAGACGAAGTTCCTTATCAACGATGTATGCGTGGCTTTAGGCAAACCGTTCTCTTACGGTGGGGTGCTGCGCTTCGGAGGACAAACCCTAACGCACCTGCCATCGACGCCATGCCTGAGGTGCCTCTATGTAGACGAACCGCCCGAAGGCACCGTTCCACGCAACGAGGATGCGGGCGTACTCGGGTCGGTGGTGGGCATTCTCGGCACCATACAGGCCACCGAAGCCATAAAATATTTTACCGGCACCGGTTCTCTGCTCACAGGCAGGCTGCTGTCGTTTGACGCCCTGGCAATGGAATTCAGGACACTGAGCATATCCGCCAACCCATCTTGTCGGGCATGCGCACATAAGTGAACTGACTCTGACCGATTCTGACACTCACTGCATTGGCAGTGATGTCAACGTTTTAAAGAACAGGCACCATGCGGTGCCTGTTCTTTCATTTATGCCCCATAATTTGCAAACCCACCGGGAATGCGTCATGGTTTTATCCAAATGGATGCACAACACATGCAACTGTTTACACAACCCAAGCCGCCGTCGACACGAACACCCTACGGTTTGCGCGCCGCAGGACAAGGCAAAAGCCCCAACACGCATTGGTATCAGCCACTCATTCTGCCGTAATGAAATATATGTGGCGGCCGGCACTTTCACTGAAACATAATGCCTTGCACGCATCCGCCATCTGCAACCGAAAAATGATTCATTCCTACCGCCACGCAGATTGGCCCGCGCCTATGGCATTGGCTTATCTGGCTACGACAATACAAAGCGACCGACAAGCAGACGGAAGCGCATTATTTAAATGTCTAATACTACATTGGGCGGTATAACGTAAGATTTGTGGTTATACCATATTTGTAACAATGCACCCATGATATGGCACGAAAACAAACCTATGATTGAGTACGTGCCCGCCAAACACAGCCTGCATTGAACACTGCAGTAAAGCTTGTGCATGGTGCCAACAGACTCTCGCAACACCATTCATTACTAAATCTTTGATGCAAACATGGTCACTCAGGGGGCTACGTAACGCAAAGCAAGCTCACAGTCATGCCTCACCATACACTTATACAAAAGACCAACAAGAACATTATAAAACAAAAAGTTATTACTATTCCGCATTGCAAATCTATGGGAATCGCCACACGAAAAACCAATTGCCACAAAAACGGGGTCAGTCCGAAAAGCCGGTTGCAATCCTTGCTCTCGTTTTCAGTACTATGC
>OOBJ01000033.1_pt1 | contig 137812 bp, 164 predicted proteins | sample 1671331 | NCBI WGS metagenome assembly OOBJ01 (sample SAMN06348145, study PRJEB24527) | human gut metagenome | biome: human gut; feature: ankylosing spondylitis patient; material: feces | host: Homo sapiens | place: China | collected 2015-10 | reverse complement strand
ATGCGAATATCACTCTCAAACTGAGAAGCCTGAATTGGAACATCATCACAATAGAGGTCACCGATGCCCATCACCATAAACTCAACATCATCAATAGACTTATAAAGATTCTCCATGATGTTGTTCAGACTCTTGGCAACCTTGACCGCACCATCACCCATAGAACCAGTAACGTCAAGAGCAAGAATTACCGGCTTAGAATTTGGATGCTCGTCAGAGTCACAGCACTCTCGCCGCACGTTCTTTGGGTCAAGCATCGCATCAATGCGGCGAGACTTGAACATATCCTGTGCAGAATAGTCACCAACGATACTGTTAATTGCAGTGCTATAGTTATAACCACGAGCCGTAGAATAACTTGCAAAGCTCTGTGCAGTCCAGCTACCGCCACCCATATTTAGTTCTCCTCAGTCTCGTTGTTGGTAGAATCGAACATACCATCAAACATGTTATCGAACATATTTGAATTACCTCCCATAAGCATAAACGGGAGCATGGCGTTCATACCATCACCAGAGTTGCCTGAACCATTCATCATCTTGGAGAGCATCATATACTTCATCATGTTCTCCATGCCGCCCTTGCCGCCAAGGACGTTGCCGAACATGGACACAATCTTGCCATAGAAATAGGCATTACCCATGAACATATGACGCTCAGGAACAATCTCGTCAATGGTGGAATTCTCGTAATTAAGAACCTTGATAGTAGAGTTCTCAATCTCAATCACGCAATTAGGCTTGCCATTAACAAGGATGATATCGCCAATCTCGACCTTATTGGTCGGAATCACGAAGAACATTTCCTCACCAACATTAAACACAAACTGGTCACAATTCACAAGGCGATTCTCCTTGACGTTATACGCCTTATAACCGCCAGAGGTCTTAACCGCAATCTTGCCGTCCATAGATAGGCGGCACATACCGGGCTTCACATTACCGAACATACCATTAAAAGGATTTGTCATATCGTTTTCCTTTCTTTTGTTTTTAGACGATATTAATTATGTCATCTATAACCGCAATTGTCAACCAACAATCCTACTCATTCTCGCAATCGCCGCCAGAAAGATACTCGTCAACGTCACCCTCAGCATCACGGGCAATGTCATAATAATAATCATTCTCAGCAACAGCATCATTATAAGTGGCAAGAAAATATTTGTTGCGATGGCCGCACCATCCATATTCAACTTTAATCCCAAGAACAACACCGAGGAAATGACTGATAGCATCCAGTTCGTCTTCTACCTCTTTCCAAATTTTCTTATACAAATCGGCATCGTCTTGATTTTTATGCTCACAATACATACGCCACCAGTGCCGAGCGTACTCAGCACCGTCTGTGATATAATCAAGAATCGCATCCTGTTGCTTTTGAGAAAGCCAATCATAGTTTTGCGGATACTCGTCCTCATTGATGTAGACCATATCTTTCCTTTCTCTTGGGTGATATTATCATAGCACAGCCTCTACGAACTGTCCAATCGAATCCACTGAGATAAAATCATTTGTCCGCAGATTAAGCCTACTTATCATAATATCCACTAGAATCGCCGCAGACAACCCGAATCACCTATGCTATAATATACTTGTCAGCAAGAGAGGAAAGGAAGCCTAATGAACTACAACGACTATTATCAGCAGGTCAAGAACGATGCCATCGCCGCCATTGACGAGCAGTTTGACTGTGGCTATTGGGACGGCGATACTCAGTGGGACGTTGTTTATGACAACCTCTTCGTTGACGATGCTGTGACCGGCAACGGCAGCGGTTCTTACTTCTTCAACGCCGCAAAGGCTCGTGAGGCAGTTGCCGACGCTATCTGGGACGATAAGATTCTTGACGCTCTCTCTGAGATTGGCATTAGCGGTGACCGGATTGCTCAGTATCTTCGTGACAACGATGCCGAGTCTCTGGACGTTTGTATTCGCTGTGCGATGCTCGGGGAGGTCTACGGAGAGATTGAGGAGCACTTCTCTGACCGCGTTTCAGAGTGCGAATAAATCTTACGTATAGATAAGATTTATCCAATAGTCCACAAAATGTTACGCATAGGTAAGATTGGAGTCAAGTGAAAGATAAGATTATTCAGTGGTCATATGACCATCCTTATATGACTATTTTTTTTCTGTCGTTTTTATCGGTGTTGTCTTTTGGTCAATATGTTTTGGGGCTAAAAGCTGTTTAAAGCAATATCAAATGGAACAAGCCAAGACCGCAGACTTTGTTATGTACACGAGCGATGGAGAAATGCTTGGAATGGAACATGAAGTAATTGTTGATATGAATACTGGTTATCAATATTTAGTATTCCATATCAACGATGATTACGTTATCGCTCCAAGAATCTCAGAAGATGGAACTTTTTACAAAACAATAGAGTAACAAAAAAGGGAGTCGCGTAAGCGGCTCCCTTTTCTTTTATACTAACTGTGCGGTTTGACAGACGAATTCCCAATTCTGAAAGAAGTTACTATCTCGCGGATTATCAGGTAATTTGAAAATATCCTTATAGACACACACCACATCATGCTTACCATAATCATCCTCGGTCACAGCGTAATGCCTGAACGTGTGCATATGCCCGTGAATAAAGTAACGATAGTTGATATGGTCTTTAATCAACTCAAGAAAATCCTCGTTTTCCGTTGGACGCAAACGCCCTAAGTCTCCGGGACGAGCATATATATCACACATAAACGCAGGACAGTCGTGTGTAAAGACATAATCAAAATATCCTACTCGCTCCTTACCATCACCAACAAAAGGAAGATTCTCCACATAGGCATGATAGATGCCTGTTGTGCGGAAATAGTCATTCAATAGCGAGAAAGCATATGGTATGTTGATGTTCTCGTCAGGCCACCAGCTTTTGCCAATCACTCGATAGAATTGATGTTCACGCTTCAAACGCTTGATACGCTCCTTCTCGTGCGGCGAAACAAGATTCCAAATATCATGGCTGCTCGCTCCACTAATCACAAGCGACCTATGGCCGCATAGATTAAGGATTGCACTATCTGGCACCCAGAACACATTATCATAAACTTTATCGCCGTAAACGGGATTACAGAGCGTGCCAGTGATAAGTTTGACAGTATCACGATTACCGGTAGATGGAACGCTACAATTACGGATAACATCTGTATTATCGTGATTGCCCCGGACTAGCACAATCTTAAATGGCTTGGCCGCAAGGAAGTCGAGAAGATATTTATATTCCTTGTCAGCTCCAAACCAGCCAAGTCCGATATCGCCGCACACAACTAGAACATCATCCTCTGTCAGCTGTCGCACTTCTGGATTGCGGCGATAGGATAGCTTGTCGATTATATTTCCATGAGCATCGCTCAACCAGTAACAAAGATATTACCTTTGTTACTCATATACATCACTCCCTTCAAGAAGATTATTAATAAAATCTTCTAATAAAATTGGAATTTTTACAAAATCTTTATAGTTAATACGACATAAAGGAATATTATACTGTTCGCAATATTTATCTTTTAATTCGTCTCGTTCTTGTATATCTTCTAAAGTATCTTTAGTTCTACTCCAAGTAGTTGTATCTGGACCAAATTCGTGCTGTCTACCATCAAATTCAATAAGTCCTAGAAGCTTCTTGTGTTTGTCAAAAAGAGCAAAGTCAAAACGTAATCTTCTTCCAGTCGTATTGCTAATTAAATCAGAGAAAGAATACTCTGTAGAGAAGCTATATGGATATATATTTTCTAATACTTTATATATCTCATATTCGCCTCTACTTTTACGCTTTGCACAGCCACAACTGTTTACATTTCCATTTTTCAGATATATATCAAATATCTCAAATGGTTCACTTTTGCCACAATCACATATTACAATAGATTGATGCCTTCTTTTTCCATCGTAATACGGTTTATACCCGGCATCACCGATAACTTTTAAATGTCCAAAAATTTTTCCAATTAAAGTTTCTGTATGAGCAGTGTTTCTTTTAAATAACATACATTTATTACATTGCTCGCTTAATCTATTAAATTCGCATTTACGAACAGTTCGTATCGTTTCTTTGCATACAGAACATCTAATGGTATATAAATATTTTTGTTGACCTTTACGTTTAACAGTAGGCGTTTTATCAATAATCTCCCATTTATTTATAAAATCTCCTATATTATATTCTTTCATCAATACCCCTTTCTTTTTTTAGATTTATTATATATCAAAAAAGAATAAGAGTATTTATAGTATTTAGCCCACAGGTGACCTATTTACGTCCCCAGTACAATATATACTCATTACTTCAAATCCCAATCTTCATCAAAATGGTCAAGCCTCTTGGGGTCATCTTTATAAGTAAGATAGTCCACAAACCCCATCATTTCGTCATCGTCAAACTTGTGAAAGAAAACAACATATTCCTCTTCTGGGTCACCAGCATAAATACATAGTTCAACATACTCATGGTCTAGTGTAAAACTAAAGATAGCGGTATAGTCACGACGCGGACGGTTTTCATCGCCGCCAAACTCGTACTCGGTCTGATTCTTATCAACATTGAATCGGTGAGTCCAAGAGCCATCATAGATTGCATTCAGAACATCACAGCTCTCGTCCGTGTCCCAATCGGCCATTTGCCGCACAATCACACCGACGCACTCAACCTCAGTCAGATAACATTTGTCCATCTTATACTCAATAAAGGGTGCAAACTTAATCATCGTATTCCTCCGTATCATCAATAAAACCATAGAAGATAAGGTCTTCAACATCCCAACTCATATAAAAACCGGGTTCATACTCGATGTGCGTGCAAGTGTCGCTGCAATCCTCACCGTAGTGTCCACGCTGAACATTACAACGTAGAATATCACCCTCGATATAGAAGCACACACGAGCGAGCTTGCTTTCATCATCGCCACCGAAGTGAACATTGAACACACGCACGTTATTATCGTGATAGCCGCTATCAGCTTCAGGGAAACCGTTTAGAACAGTACGAAGAACATCAAGGACGTAATCTACATCTTCGCCACGGCCACGAAGAATCTCCGGTTCATTACGATAAACCTCATACTCCTGCCCCACAAGAGCATAGAGATAATATAGAGGCAGAGGCTTACCATTTTCAAATTTAAGTTCGTAGTGCGTCACAGGCTCATACTTAATCATTTCTTATCCTTTCAATCGAGATTACGCTTATATTATATCAAGATGTGCGGCAAACAGTCAATGGAAAATCAATTATCAATCGCCGCACGCTTTCTATTTGTGTCTTTATTATATCAATGATATAATTGAAGAGTCAAGAGAAAAAAAGAGAAAGGTTGGTTTTATGGACTACTTTGATAATTTTGTTGACAACGCTATGTTCTACGGTTTTGCCAACGAGTTTAATGGCGAAGTAACGATTGACCAGTTCAAGCGTATCAGCGACACAACTATTTCGTGGACAGAGCGTCCTCGCCTTCACAATAACCGCACACCGAACATTTTTATCAAACTAGTTTTTGACGAGAATAGTGTACCAGTCTTTGAGCTACTTGTCCAGTTCTCCGATAGCGGCGTGTGTTTTCAGAAATTTGTTACTGCCACTGATGCAATTGACTACGTGAACAATGCCATTAACTCTGTCCGCACCCGCAAGCAGTATCGTGACGAGATTTGGAGCCGCTACGGCTTTTAGCCGCTATATCTTGTTTGACTCTTGGACGTTGAATATGGTATAATATATCTAGTCCAAGAGGGAAAGGATAGGTATGAAGCGTTACAACAGTATTTTTAACCCGCGTGCCAACCATCGCCGCAAGCAGAAGAAGGTTACGCAGGAACTTCTTTACAAGATTTGTGACACCCTTCGCCACACAGGTGACCCTCACACCATTGTCTCTAAGTCTGAGTTTAGAAGCAAGTATCTGAACGACCTTTGCCGCGAGTGCGAAGAGTGCGGCCTTGTCTTTGACCGCAACCGTGTCACTGAGCCTAACTATCTGTACGAAATCGCTAGGGCAGCTCTAAACGACTAGAAGGAGATTAAATGACCATTAAGCACTACGAGGATATTGACTATTCTGTGATGGTTCCCGAGGACATTTACCTCAAGTTCGTAGAAGAGGCTCGCCGCATGGCTATCTATGGCGATAATGGCAAGTCCGCCCTGAAGCACGAGATTGAGCGAGCTTATTTTCGTTATACTCACTTTGGCCGCAAGCCTGAGAATGCTCTAGAGGTCGTTGTCCGCACGCAGGTGTTCGAGGAGATGTTTTAATGAAAGTCGATAGTGGATGGCTGTTCACAGCTATTATATTTGGATTGTTCCTTGGGAAAAGGTTTGCAGATTTTGTCCCAGTTCTATCGCTAGTAATTCTTATCGCACACATTATCTATGCTTTTTATATGATATCTAGGGAGACATATTAATGAAAGTAAAAGAAATGTATAAGTCCATCAAGCGAGACTATTGGAACATATCGCAATCCAAGAGTCAAGACACTGGGTACCTTTTTCTCTTTACCGAATACAACAAACAGACGAGAGACAAGCGTGCGGTGAAACTCAAAAAGAAGCTTGACCGCAAGTGTCCTTTTGAATTTCAGGTTAATACCAGCTGGTATAATATTAGCGTGTATCTAACGTCTAAGCGTAGGCCGCACATCAAGTTCAATGACCGCAAAGCTTATAAGCGTTATCTCAAGTCTCATTCAAAGGAAGTGATGCCACTGTGAAACAAGGAACTTTTGTCACAGAGAAGAACATCTACGAGTTTCTGATTGAAGAAAGTATCTTTGGTCATAATCAGTATATTATCAGTTACGTGAAAAGCGGTCAACCGACAACTCACGTGATAAAGAAGCTGTTTTCCAAAAGTCAGATTGAAGATGATAGCAACATAGTGAAAGTGATTCTTGAACAAGAAGGAGAAGAGAAATGAAACGATATCTAAGCGTAGACCAAATCTATGTCGAGAAACTTGCAGAGCTGTGCGGCGAGAGCTATGCCCCTAACAACTCACACAACCTTATCAAGTGTCAGGAGCTTAACCGTGGCGGGTGGCAGTGGAAGGTAATCTACTTCGCGTTGATTGATTACTTTGGCCGCATGGACATGGAGTGGAAGCAGAAGGCAGACAGCGGTGAACTGGCCGAGCATGACTTTCTTTGCGGCCAGTGGCTCATTGGTGACACGCAGGAACATCTTAATGTTCTCTATGATTGTTTGAAGACTGTGAACGCAGAGCCGGACAAGTACAAGACAGCGGAAGAGTTTTTCTTTGATTGGGACAAAGAGAATTTCATTCGTTAGACTAGCGGGCGGTACGCAAGTACCGCCCCTATTTTTAACTTGACATTTGTATATGGTTTGCGGAAAATATGTATAAGAAATCCAAACTATATGTATATGGTTTTCGGAAAATAAAAACACATCTTTTTTGAGAGTGTATTAAAATTTACCCTTCGGGTATATATCATTTGTATTAAAATTTACCCTTCGGGAAAGCTTGTTTTGTATTAAAATTTACCCTTATTAACTAGTCTATTATATATATACTAGTCTAAATATAATACAGTCTAGGAACAGGCGAATAAAAATAAAAAAATAATAGAAAAGAGGTAGCGATGGAATCAAATAAAGAACTTGGCAAAAGAGTGGCGAGTGAAAGCGTAGTAGATGATATAGTAAGACAGGCTTTTGTGCCTATGGGCGAGGATAAACTGAAAGACAAAAATTACATGGTGTCAATTCGAGCCGCATTAGATAGTTATTGTGAGTTAGACAACAATAACCGCAGAGTGATTTCAAAAAAGAACCTACGAAGTATTATGCGAAAAGCATTCAAGTTGCAAGTCCGCAAAATAGACAAGGTTATTGAAACCTATCTGTCTCTTGGAATTATGACAGACAATGGTGACGAGACTTATACTCTCAATTACATTAAGCCTTTTATCACCTTAGACCCAGAAACAGTGAAATATTGTCTTACGTCATTATCAGAGCTTAGCTTTAAAGTATATTGTTATTTAAAAAACAAATACGAGCAACATCAAAAATATTTTGGAACCAGTCGTTACTATACCTTCCATGTGCAAGGAAAGGGTGGGCTGTTAGAGGCGTGCGGCTATTGTGATAACGGAAGAAACAACCGTCAAAGAATGAATTGGGTACTTGAAACTCTACAAGCTGTTGGATTGATTGAAATATCTGAACCGTTTCCAACTCAGAAAGCTGGAACATTCGAGTATAATGGTTGGTACAGATATCTGTACAGAGTGAACGACCGTAGTCATGTTCAAATTAGAACAATGCTTCAAGAATTTGTCGAAGATGGCATATATATCTATCCAGACAAATACGCCGGAGAAAAGTTACCACCTTTGTATATAGACGGGGAGAGATACGTCTATGATAGAAAAGCATTCATTACTGGATTGACCGCATATAAATTAATTGAAGACAGCCGTAATCTTCCTGCTGTACAAGCTGCACTTACTTTTGGAGATATACCAAAATATTATTTAGATATGTTTACAAAAATTGAAAATGAGTGGGAACAAGTGTAGAAAAGTGGAGCGAAGTGTTGATTAGTATATGAAATATGTATTACTTTTCCGGAAAATGTAGTCCATTGCAACACGTTTACCAATTTAAAAAACAGAAAATATCATTTCAATTGTTAATAATTTGTTGAAAACTCTGTAGAAAATGTTGAAAACTCGGACATTAAAAATAGACTATGGCAGATTATGGGGTTTTGGGCAGTGTGTGTGGTGTTCCCCAATTGTCAACCCTATAACACTTGACAATTTTAATTCCATAAAAATAACATAAAAGTCTAGAAAATTCATTTTAACAATTGTCAAGTGACTCCCACAAAACTATTTTCCCCGTCGCGTAGCGACGTGGGAATCTTCTTCGAAGATTCTCATTTTTAACGACAGGAGTCTCAGGGAATTAATTTCATTTTTGACAGGAATTTCATTTTTAACCGCAAAGGTACCTACGGCTATTTTCATTTTTAACCATTGGCCGCACCCCTCTACCTTCCATTGTCTATTGGATACACTTGACTATTCATCAACTTCTCTGTATCATGTGATACATACAAGTTTAAGGACTGAACAAGGTGCTAAAAGTTCCGCCCGAGAGTTTGAATAGATAGGTGTTTTGCGTTGGACTCTTGGGTTTCAGATATGCTATAATATAATCGTTCCAAGGGGAGAAGGAGAGTAACCTTCATTCAGAGCACGACTGATAAAGTGTTCCCCCTTGTTTATATAATAAAGTAAGTTCCTACACTAAGGAGTCTTTTATGTCCAAGCGTACCGAGATGTTTGCCCGTATCGCCGCTGCCATGCCCGAGGATGCGGAGGTTCAGGAGTGGGTGGCTAAGGAGCTTGAGCGTGCAGGAAAGTCTTCCGCCAAGACCGCTGAGCGTCTTGACATGGCTATCGAGGTGCTGAAGCGTCACGTTGCGGATGGCGAGGCTGTGTCTGCCAAGGAGTTTGCTCGTGAGGTCAACGCTCTGTTCCCCGGTCAGAACTGGAACACTCGTACCGCGTCGTACTATCTGCGGCTGATGGTCGAGCGTAAGCTTGCCGAGGTCGTGTCAGGCGAGAAGTCCTCGCCTAAGATGTACTTCTGGTTCTAGTTGACAACGTGGTTTGTATATAGTATACTATAATAGTACACAGTGAGAGAAAGGTTTCTCTATGCCATTTATGATTCGTATGAACTCTATCGACAACTGCCCCGAGAAGGGCACCTTTGGCACGGAAACTGTGGACTATTTTGATGATAGGATTGATGCCACCAAGGCTTATAACCAGCTTCTTGCGGATATTCGTGATGATTACGCCGATAGTGCTGACCGTGAGTCGATGACTCTCGTGTATCTTTACGAGTATCAGAGCCTTGACCACGGTGACCACACTAACATCTTCATCACCTCGCTTATTCATTCTGCCTCTATCAGCTGGTACAACTATGAACTTTTCATCGGTTTGCGTCAGTAAGATATAAAAAAGATAAAAGATTAGGGTAAAATCCGTGCGGTTTTACCCTATTTTGTTATAGATTTAGATACTTTTTAAATAATTTTATATCAAATTAATACAAAATTGCCTCACATCTATCCTCTTTTGGATAAGATGCGAGGCTTTTTTTATAAAAATAAATTGTTTCACGTGAAACATTCTATAAAAATATAAAATATATATAGGAATTCTTGTGATTTTTTTGCCTATAGGGCGGTTTTCGCTTGACAAAAAAATCCCACGGGCGATTGTGAGCGAGCCTATAGGGGTTTTCGTGGTGATTTTTTCGAGGAGCCTATAGAACCCCAGGTGTTATGAGAGAATCGCCTATAGAGGGCTGCTTTGCACTTGACAACGGGACGAACATCTGTTCTACGAACACTTGTTCGCTTTTCGGAGTTGTGTGTTTTCCATGCTCTTTCCCCTTCCCCTCTTGACCTATCCATTATAACATGCTAAGGGGTCAAGTGGCAATGCACAAACAGCGGGGTACGTCAATACCCCACGGCAAAAATTCACAAATTCTTCAAGTTAGCCTCGGTTAACTTTTTTGTTAGCCTTGGTTAACTCTAGGGGGCGGGCTGTTGCAATTCCCCTGCCTTGACCTGCCCCCTCACGGGCTGATATCACGGCTTGTTTACCTCTCAGACGTTGCGGTATTGCCGCCCGTACCGTGGTACCGATTAACAATAATAGTAATGGTTTGCGGCGATAGTACAATACCCTTCACAGTTTCAACACAATTAAATTAGAGACACTGTAAGCCCGTTTAAGACGTTGGAATGATTCACGGGTAGGAGAATAGCAGGGTGAGCGTTAGAACGCCTTAGAATGGCTTAGAACGGCTTTAGTGACGTTTTGGCGGTTGCAAGGTATCGCCGCACGGTTAGCGTTCTGCTAGTCTTTTGGGGCGTCTGATATCGTAGAATGCCCGTGTAAGGCTTTGTAAGCCCGTTTAAGACGCTTTAACGGGTTGGCGGGTATCCTAGTCCATAGACAAAATTCTAGGGGCTTAAAACGGCTTAGAACGGCTCAAAATAGTTGTGCTGGTTTTGTGAAAAGTCTTGACGTGGGCGGGTTCTAGCGTTACCATATCAGGGAGGGAGGGCGGGGAATGGACGAAAAAAGTTAGCCTCGGTTAACTTTCACGGGTTGGCTAGATCTAGAAGTTAGCCGAGGTTAACTCTTGCCGCACAAGTAAGCCCACCTAGGGGCGTGCTGCCAGCCTAGGTGGGCGAACGTTTGTTTTAGTGTACGCTACTCGGCGGCGTTCTCGTCCTTGGCCTTCTTGACGCGAACGGGCTTCTTAGCGAACTCAAAGCCCACGGGGGCGTAGTGCTTGACACTCCACGGCTCGGGGCTGACCGCAATAAACCCCATGCCCACAGCCTGACGCAGCAGGGCACCGACCTTGCGAGCCGTGAGCGGCATACCGTCCGGGTCGGTGTAGAACTCCGCGATATCCGCAGCGGTGAACTCAGCACCACGGGCGTTAATCTCATCGGCCAGCTCGGTGGCAATCTGACGGTTCCGCAGCGTCTCGGCGGACGGCTTGCTAACACGCTTGCGGTTGGCGGACTGAATCATCTTGGCAATGGTGGCGGTGACGTCGGCCACGTCCGCCCCCATAGCGTCGGCGATAACGTCGGCGATGCCCTCGGCGGCGAGAGCGTTAACGAGCTGCTTGCGGGTGATGTTAGCCATAGTAAATTCCCTTCTGTTAGTCTGAACTTGGCTAGCGTCCGTGAGGCGTCCGGTTTTTGGTTCCCCTTTCCGTTCGGTTCCCCGTCCCCCTTGGACAACTATAGTATGCCACGGGTGGGGCTAGGTGTCTAGTGAAAACTTGGCGGCTCCGGTGAACGGTAGGAAAACGCCGGTGAACGGTAATTGTGGAGATTCTGTGATAGGTATTGACGGAAACGTTTCCAACCATTACACTAGAGGGCGTGGAGGGTGGGGAATGCAGGCGATAAGTTAACGTTAGTTAACTATCGCCAAAGTTAACCTAGGTTAACAGAACATCAGTTCGATAGAACACTAGTTCGATAATAAGGGGAGAGCTGTTGCAATTGCTCTGACTGTTGCCCCGATTGTAACGGGCGGATATAACGGCTCTTTTTTGTTCCGTCCCCCGTATGTTGTTCGGGTTCTCAACTACCGGCTAACTACATAATACACTAGTCAACCGGAATGCAGCCGACAATTTTGCCGCACACATAATCTCCACACTTTACTGTCTTTTGGGTTAACCTAGGTTAACAAAAAAATGACAGTCTCCCATCTTAATAATAATAATAGGATAGGCGAAAATACTTGTCAAGTACCGTTCACCGATTCACAAATTCTACACAAAAAAATGTACGTCACTTTCATTGTACCATAAAAAAATGGTTTGTGTCAAGTGCTTCACAAAAACTACACAATCCAAAAGACAAAAAGAAACCCGCCCGTGGGCGGGTTCATAGGATAGGATATCAAATCTCAACGTCGCAAACAAACTCCCCGTTTTCGTCGTACACGTCCGCGTGTCCACCGCCCCACGCCGCCAACTCTTCACGAATCTGTTTTAGTGCGTCGGCCTTGGTGTCCGCGTAGTAGTAAGCCGTACCAGTTCCCGCGAACATGTCAAACTCAACCGCCCATTCCCGCATGTCGGTGCCTTTCTGTCGTTTCCTTTTGGACAACCTAAGTATAGCAGCCTTGCGGCTAGTGTGCAACAACTTTTTTGGACAAAAGAAAACCCCCTTGCGGGGGTTTCCCTTGGCTTACTTCTCTCGTTCCTCCTTGGGGATGTAATGCCCCGTCTGCTTAGCCCAACGCAGGGCAGCACCGTACCCGTAGCCCGTTTTGGTGGGCTGCTTGATACCACGAGCAAGGCAAAGCGACAAAATGCGGGACTCGTGGCGGGCATCGTCTAGGGCTGTGTGACGCTCGCAAAACGCGATATCCCCGTCTAGATATTTGATAAGGTACTCAACGCCCGTGCAAGGCGTACCCGTCTCGGTAACGTACCCGTGGGCGGTAGCCCACTCACAATAACGAACGGTGCCCGTGATGCACTCGGCAAACCGCCAAATGTCACGCCAACGCAGGTTGGTAAACGTCTCAACCATGCCCGCCGAAACGTCCTTGCAAGTGGCGTTCAATGCCCGTTCATCAAAGTTTGAGTTGTACGCCCAAACCTCGGAAACGCCCCACATCTCGCAATCCGCGTGAAACGTCTTGTAAGCGTCCGCAAACGCTACCGGCTCCCACTCGCCGCCCGTGGCGATACCGGCGTAATACTGTGGCAGCTTTTCGGCGTAGTAAGCCGAATCCATGAAACGCCGCCCATTAAAGAACGTGTCGGCACACACAAACGAACGTTCGGCGTAGACCTCGCCCGTGTGCTTGTCACGGACAATATAGCCCATATCGTACACACGCATCTTGTTTGCGTCCACAACGTCCCCCATCTTGACGATAGGGGCGGTTTCCGTGTCAAGCACGATAACCGTCTTACGCTTGCCCTTGCCCATCTTGCCAACTCCATTTCTCGCCCCCGTTGTCGTGTGGGGCTTGCACGTGTGCCGCCTTGGCACAACAAGAATAGTACGCCGGACGTGTACCAAAAGCAAGCAGCACATATTTTCTACACATTTACGGTTCTCTTGGGGCTTTGCGGCGATAGTTACAGACAGACAAATACCCTTGTAAGCCCTTGAGAGCCGTTCTAACGGCCTTTCGAGATTCTAGGGCATAGGACTAGGCACGTTTTATTTTAGGGCGTTGTAGGGCATTCTGTGGCGTTATTTTTTCTTTGGAATCTTGCAAAAACCCCTTGCACAACCGACAGAATAGCGTTACACTATCAAGGGTGGGAGGGAGGGAGAGTGCGGGCAAAGTTAACCTAGGCTAACTCTTCGCTCGCCCTGCTCGCGGAGTTAGCTAACGCTAACTCTTGCCGCAAGAAAAAGCCCCCGCGTGTGCGGGGGCTGTGGGTTACTCCTCGGTCACGTCCTCGGGCGTGTCCTCGGTCTGCTCGGACTTCTTAACACGCTTGGGCTTGGGGGCGAACTCCACGCCGTGCGGTGCGTAGTGGGCAACGCTCCACTTCTCGGGGGACTTGGCGATAAGCCCCTCACGAGCCGCACGGGCAAGGGCAGCACCCACCTTGCGGGGGTTGAGGACGTTGCCCTCGGGGTCGGTGTACACGTCGGCAAGCTCGGCAGCGGTCATCTCCTTGCCGCGAGCGTTCAGCTCCTCGACCAGCTCACGCATAATAGCCGCATTCTTGAGCGTCTCGGCAGAGGGCTTGGACTTGCGGGGACGGTGCATAGCGGCGTCAAAGTCGGCGATGGCCTTGCGAGTGCCCTCGGGGTCAAAGCCCAGAGCGTCGACAGCATCCCAGATGGTGCAGCCGTTCTCGGCAGCGTAGAAGACGATGGAGGACAGGGACTTGCGGGAAACGGTGTTCTTGGTCATAATCTTTTCTCCTTTGTCTGTATGACCGTTTAGTTTCGCGTCCGTGTGCCTTGGGGCTTGCGGTGTGTTCCTTTCTCTTCGGCTCCCCTTCGGACAACTATAGTATGCCATAGGGTAGGCCGCAGGGCAAGCGTCACGCCACGCCTTCACATTTCCTACACATTTGGGCGTTTGTGTGGATTGTGTGTAGGGTATTGACTTGGGGGACGTGAAACGTTACCATAGGGACTAGGGTGGGCGGGAAAAACGAGCATAGACCGCATATCAGAACACCAGTTCGATAATACTACCTTAAAAATAGACAGCACTTCCATTGTATCACACACACTCTTGGAAAGCAATAGATATTTTCGAGATTCACAAAATCTCCATAAAAAAATCGACCTTCTCCATCTTAATAATAATAATAGGATAGGGGAGAAACTTTGTCAAGTGTATCTTTAGAATCTTCACAAAATCTCCATAGAAAAATGTACGTCATTTCCATTGTAACACAAAGCCCTCTTGTGTGTCAATAGCATTCACAAAATCTTTACAACTCGATAGATAAAAAAATACCCCGCCTTACGACGGGGCTTGGGTGGTAGGCTAGTTAATGTTCATGTAGTCACAAGTAATGTTGAGCTTGTAAGCCCCCTTGACGATAGCCGCCGTGGTAATCGTGCAAATCTCGTACTCGGGGATATCGTCCCCAGCGTCGTAGCAGTGGCGGAAGTAGTTCTTAACGCGGTTGCGGGTTTCGTCAATGGTCATGCCGGTGAAGATGGGGTACTCGGTCTTCTCGGTGTAGTCCATCCCATTCTCGGCCTCGTTGTTGTCCGTGAACGTGTTGAAGTCCTCAGTGGCGATAGCGATGAACATTTCAAACCCTTTCTGTTGGTGTTCCCCTTGCGGGCTAGCCTTAGTATAGCACTAGCTCACAGGGGATGCAAGCGAGATTCTAGATTTTTTTAGTCGTTCAGGTAGTAAAGACGAATGTGGCACTTGCCGCACGTCTTAATCTCCATACACCCGACGATACCGGCAGCGGCCATAGTCTTAAAGCACTTGCGGAGAGAGTGGCAACCATTCATCGGGGCGGAGTCGGGGTTGTACTTAGCGTAAGGGTTAAGCCCCGCCTTGTTGTACAGGTCGGTGAAACTAGTCGGGTCATGTGTGAGAGCGTCAACAATGCGGTTTGCCTCGCTCTTGTACTGCTCGGCACGCCACGGCTCCATGCTAGTAGCCGTCTTGTTGTAGCGGGGAGACTTGCCGCTAAACGCCATGTAAGCGTTCTCGACCTGCTCAGCGTCAAGCCCCAGCGGCATAGCATCGCGGAAGCGAACGAAGCTCTTCCGCTCGCACGTCTCCGTGCCGTTCTCAACGTCGTAGTAGCTCGAAACAAACTCGTGGGCGGTCTGCTTGCTCATAGTGTACCTTCTTCCCTGCAAGGCGGTGAACCCCGTTGGTTCTGTTAGCCCCTTGCCTTGACTACATAATACAGCAATGGCCGCACAGTGCAATGACTATTTTTTCTTCACAGTTCCTTCACATTTGCTTTGTCTCTTGGATAGGTACCTAACTGTAGAGAAAGTGTAACGACTCTTTCTTGCCCCTGCTTTGCTATTTGCATCGCTTCGACTATCGACTAACTACATAATACCAGAACGCCCCCGAAGTGCAAGACTTCGAGGGCGATTCACACACTCTTCACAATTGACTAACTCAGACGCTCCACGAGGTACGTAGTCCAACGCGACTTGATACAAACGCCCATCTTGCCCGCGTCGGCTGCGTCTACCGCTTCAAGAACTTCCTCAAGCGGACAACTACAATCAAAGAACAGATACAAACGCACGTCCGCCCCCTCTCTTTCGTCGCGGATATCCGCAAACGGCAACTGGTGAAGCAGCGACGTGATAGGGTTAACCCAATAGACGCGATAACGCCTAGCCGCTTGCAGCTCGGCAAGTCGCTTAATCTCTCGCGTGCTCTTCTCGGTTTCGATAATTGCGTGTGCCTGCTTGCTGTCCATCTTTGCCCCTTTCTGTTGGCGTTGATACCATTGTATCACACTCGCCCCAATAGTCAACAAAAAAGCCCCGATTTTTTCGGGGCAGGTTGCTAGTTCTTGTAATACTCTCTCATACGTTCGGCTCGGGACTTGCGGCTTTGCTCCACGAGGTACATAGCCTTGCGGCGAATCTCGCAACGCCGCACGCGAGCAATTCCCTTCGCGTGCTGTTCGTCCTTGTGGTCTTGCCAAATCACCCAAACACAGAACGCGAGCACGCCATACATGACAATGAACACGGGAATGTTCTGAATAGGCAGACAACCGAACAACATTTTTGCACCTTTCTTTTGGGGTCGTTGCGTAGCTTTATTCTAACACGTCTTTCTAATCTGTGCAACTAGAAATCTGTAGAGACTTTTAGGGTATCGAGCTTGCCCGCCCGCACGTCTGAAAGCGTCTCGGTTGTGCTGTTCATCATCAAACAGCACCGTGTTACGCACGTCCTTAACAACAAGATACTTAGGCGTGCCGTACTCCACAATACGCACGTCCTCAATAGCGGGCAAGTGCTCGCGTAGCCAAAGCATCTTAGCCGCTTGCGTAGCGGTGAAATAGGCGTGCGGAATGTTACCCTTAGCCGTCCACGATACCACGCAAACGTGCCCTCCTGCGTCCTTGTAAAGCTCGATAAGGGCGTTAATAATGTCCGTATCGGCTAGGGTACCGGCTTCAAAGTAAGGGCTTGCGTCGTGGGCTTGTAGGGCTTCTAGCCAACCCCTAGCCCCGTAGAGGTTAGCAATAGTACCGTCCATGTCAAGGGCAATAGTAGGCAACATAACTAGCCCTCCAACTTGCGTCCGCACCACGGGCAATAATTAAGATATATGTTAGCTTCCCCAGCGTCATAACCGCATTGTGCATAGGCTACGACGTTGAGATAGGCGTCTCCTTCGTTGTCGTACTCAATGCGGTACTCCGCCCCCTCGCCAGCGTAGCTTTCTCCCGTGTTTCGCTCGGTGTTCTTGTCGCACCAGTCGCACATACCTTGTACCACGTTTCTGTAGTGGGTTAACTGACAACTACAATACTAGCACCTTTAATAAGTGTGTGCAAACGACAAGGTATCTCCGCACACACAATCTCCACATTTACGTGCTTGCTTTTGGGTAGCTAATAGGTTACTATCTAAGTGTATCCAATAGCCACTAGGTAAGGGGTTAGTATGAAGAAGGTTACGTTTTCTGGTTGGGCTGCGTGGGTCTTCGTCGGCTTCTGGTTCGTGCTCGGTATGCTTATCGGCACTACTGTGTTTGGTGACAAGCCTGTGCAGTACGTGGACTGTGGTACGTGTGGTGCTCACGTCTCGGAATGGTGGTACGTGCAGGGTGCAGATGGTAGCCCTTGCGAGGTGTGCGAGTATTGCTATCAGTTGTTCAACGAGTAATCATAACATACAAAGCCCCATCATGCAAATGTGTGTGTTGTGTGATGGGGCTTGTGCTTGTGGTGCCACTAGTGTACTATGTACTTAGTCGGTAGCCGAGAGCACTCCAATAGAGACGCTAGAGGCACAGAGGAACCGTTATTTAACAGCTACAGGAATGTGTGTTTAATTGTGAAGAGAGTGTGGAGACAAATTCATACTTGCATAACGCTTGCCAATAGGGAATAATATAAGTGTCAAGAGGAACACACACAGAAGGGAACAGACAATGACCACCACCAAGTACAACCCCACCGTTGAGCAGTTCAAGAACATGCTCGTCGCCAGCCTTGCCAACCTCCACAACGTCACCGTTACCGAGGTGCCTAGCGAGGTTGAGGGAATGCACATGTTCTCGGTTGTGTCCGACCCCGTGGAGTATATCCGCTTTGTCAGCTACGACAGCTCCGACAGTCAGACAGCGGTAGAGTTTAATTGCCGCGAACTCACAGATTGCGTGCTTGACGCTTACGAGTGGGCACGCGAGGTAATGTGGTAGGAACGTGTGTTCGGGGGGTGCCACCGCACCCCCTCGCGTCGCTAGCACAGGGTCGGGAATCCGTCAAGGGTTTTGCGAGATTTTTTTTGGCGGGGGCAGGGTTTTGCAAATTTTTAGAAATTTTTCACAAATCGGACGTTGCCCACGACAAACTCACACTCCCAACTAAAAATGACCATACCTTTAATCTATATAATTAGCCCTATGTAGAAAAAGACAACGTTTTACGCTCGCTCCCATCCCAAAAGCAACCAAGTTGGTAACGTTGTCGAAGGCATCCTCAATATTGTCCGTGCTTTTGCGGCACAAGCGACTGACTTGTTCACTTCCCTGCCTAATCAGTGTGAGAAAGGATATAATCCTCCCGCCGCACACCCCTTCACCAAGAGCTGCTAGACATAACTATCCCGTTACTCGACCTCTTGGATAAAAGGTGTAGACCCGATTATTCGTCTCAACCTGTGGCGGAACTTTATACGATTGTCAATCGTGCCGACCGGGAACGGCCATATAGTTAGGGGGGGGGTATATTTTACAATTTCAACTTAGCTATTACGCCAACTGGAAATATTTGCAATCTGTGCCAGAACCGCACATCCAATAACAACCGCTCCGAAGATGAACAAAATCGGGTTGTACATGATGAACAGAAAAATGAGTGCGGCTGCTACGATAAGAAAAATCATGGTATCCTCTATTCACACCAAAGAATGATATACTCGTTGAATTCAGGAACTTCTTCTGGACGAGGGTCATCACCATATTCACTAAAAAATTCGTCTTTGCTCCAAAACGTCTCGTTCCACCCTAGGTCATCGTCAATCAGAAACCCAAGCTCAGGTTCGTAACCAACATCTTGCACATGGCGGAAAACATAATCCCATTCACCATAGCCTGCGGCTGCAAAGCTGACTAGAATCTTGGCATTAGGGTGAGCGGCAATTTGTTCAGCAAGTTTCTTTGCAACTTCCGCAGGAAGAAGCTCTTTTGTCTCTACGTTAGTCATTACTATCCTGCATATCTTCAACAGTTCCGAAACCGCACTCGCATGAAGCTACCTCTGCGATGAAGTGTGCGTTGTATTGCTCGTCCGCACATAGAATCGCCTGTCGGTCAATTAGGTCGAACCAACTGGTTTTGCGGAGTTGGTCTGCGGCCCACTCCACCATGTCATTAATTGTATCGGCATCGTTTGGAATACCATTGACCCCAAAATGAACATAGGTGTCGAGTTGAATGTCAAATAGTCTGTCCGCAATGTCTACGTAATCCATACACTATCCTTTCTCTTGGTTTACCTATATTATAACACATCGTAAAAATATTGTCAAAGCACGTAAAATTGGATATTAAATTCAATTAATATCTAATTTTACATACTTTGCGGGCAAAAAACGATAAATTTTGCCACAATTCTATTATATTTTAATAGTTCTTGGATTGTCAACTGCAATTTTTGGGAATAATTAAGACAAGGTAAACTCTATTAAAGGAGGATAATGTTTTGAAACTTGACTATTCCCTAAAGACTCTTGAGGAGCGTAAGGCTCTTGTGCAGGATATAGTGGATTCCAGTGAGAATCTTTCGTCTAAGCAGCTAGGGTATATGGCAGACTATCTTCTCTTCACGGCTGACTCGAAACAAACGGGTAAGGAGAAGAAGAAGTCCCACCCCATCATCACCAAGAATAGAGACGTTACTATCTCTAAGCGACAGGTTTCTTTGGAGGATACGATAGCGTCTTTATCGAATGGTGAAGACGGATTGTATTCTATGATAGTGGATGATAAGAACATGCTTCTCGATAATCGACAACCGATTACCAAAGAAGACATTGATAAGATTCCCGGCATCAAAGACAAGCTAAATACCATCGAAATTCTTAAGACACAGCTTGACAAGAGCGATGGCCGCAATCGTTTCGTTATCAAGCAGCAGATTATCTCGACGTACAAGGAAATCTATTCAATCAAGAGTTCGTATATGAATGCAGTTGCAAAGGCACACGTTAACTCTCAAATCAATCATATGTCACATATGCCGCTAATCGAGAATATTACCATTGATGAAAACGGTATGCCGCACAGCGATGGCGTGATTTCTCTTTTGCGGCCAGACCATGTTGCCTTTCTTCTTAAATACTATAGCAAGCTGAAAGGTAGCTGTTGGGACGATTTGAACAGCGATATGCACTGGCTGTTGATAGATTTAGAGGAATTGGTTGTGCGGGCGTTGCTGCCAGAAAACGAGGTTCTTTACGACCTTCTGGTTTGGGAGATTGACGGTCTTACTGGTGTCGAGATTGTGCGGCAGATGGAACGCAAGTATGGCATCGTCCATTCTGAGCAATACTTCTCTACTTTGTGGTGCAAGCGAATTCCGAAGATGATTGCGGAAGCTGCCCAAAAGAAATGGTTGATTTGGTACTACACCTTTAAATGCCCGGAAGAAGCTCAATGGAAGATTTGTAAGACTTGCGGCAGGAAGCTTCTCGCCCACCCACTCTTTTTTCATAAGAACACATCCAAGGACGGTTTTTATTCTAAATGCCGCGATTGTCGTTCTAAGAAAGGAAAGGTGAGAGCGAACAATGGAGCAACAGAAGAAGACGTGTAAGGAGTGCGGGAAAACCAAGCCAATTGGCAAGTTTTGGCATCGTAAGAACGGCACTCTTTTTGACGTTTGTAAAGAGTGTGCTTGGAAATATATCGACAACAAGAAACCGAACACTTTTCTGTGGATTCTAAAAGAAGCCGATGTTCCGTTCATCGAGGAGCGTTGGGTTGACTTATGCCGCAAAAAGTATAACAAAGACCCGCATCACTTTGGTTGCAGCTCTGTTATTGGTACTTATTTACGAATTATGTATACAAAAGGTTTCACTAACTACAACTACAGTGATACCTTAGAGTTAAACAAGAACCTAATCGAAGACCGCAAGCGTGCGGCTGAAAGCAAGGCAAACGCCGCAGAGCGAGCAAAGCAATTTGAGGAAGAGGTCAACGAGGTTTCTTTTTCCGGTGACCTTTTCAAGAATGCTGTGCCGGATATGGCACCAAACGAAGAATATGAGATTGAAGAAGTTACTGAAATGGAGCTTGCTGGGCCGGAAATGCCTTTGCCTCAAATAGATTATCGTAATACACCAGTCGCTCCGCAAGGCGTTAAGATTGAATATTCAAACCGTGTTCCAAAAGAACAAAAGACAGCTGCCCCTACGAACATCCCATCTTACGACGTTATAGATGTTGATGAACAGTCCATCTTAAATGATTTAACTCCAAATGATGTTCAATATCTTGCGATGAAGTGGGGTAGTAGTTTTAAACCATCTGAATGGGTAAAGATGGAAGAAATGTATCAAAAATATTGCGGCGAGTTTGAGATTAGCGTAGACCGTGAGGCTGTACTTATCTCGATGTGTAAGACAAGTATCAATATGCAGCGTTGTCTTGACTCTGGGGATGCGGCCAATGCTCAAAAGTTCTCTTCTATGTTTGACCAGCTCCGTAAGTCTGGTGCGTTCACTGAGGCACAGAAGAAAGAGGAAAAAGACCACTATCTTGACTCTCTTGGAGAGCTGGTTGCGGCTGTCGAGAGAGAAGGAGGGGTCATTCCTAAGTTTGACTATGAGTTTGAGGTAAATCCTGACAAAGTTGATTTGACCCTCAAAGATATGAAGTCATATACTTACAATCTCGTTAAGAATGAAATGGGTCTTGGTGACCTTATTGAATCTTACATTCAGAAGCTTGAACAGCAAATGGAAGAAGAGAAAAATAAGAGCTTGTCTGATGGTCTTGTTACAAGCAAAATGGAAGAGCAACAGATTCAAAACGATGAATTTGCTGACGATTGGCTTAATAATCTTGAAGATTCTATTGCGGCTGATGCTGATGAACTTTACGCTAAGATTGGCGATGAAGATGATAACAAGTATATTGAAATGATTCGTGCCAATCAACAAGAGGACGGAGAGGAATAATGGCTCTTAAAGACTTGCTCTCCGTGGAAAAGAGCATATCTGCTCCAACAGTGGCGTTGGAGGACATTACCAAGGATAGAATCAAAAAGGATTTGCCGCAATTGAGAAAGCTGATTGCTTACTGGCGAGTATATCCTGACAAGTTCGTAGATTATCTTTGTTCGTTGAATCCAGATAATACTTTTAAGTTCTTCTTTTATCAACGAGTCTTTTTGCGAGCGATTTTGCGGCATAAGTATGTATACTGCGTATTTTGCCGTGCTTATTCGAAATCCTTTTTAACCGCTATGGGGTCGATGATTAAATGCATCCTTTATCCCGGAAGTCGAATTTTCGTGGCTTCTGCGGGTAAGGAGCAGTCAGCGTCGATTCTTAGTAGCAAGGTACAGGAGATTTGTAAGCTTATCCCCGCTTTTGAGCATGAGATTATCTGGGATGTACGTGGTTCACAAGGCAAAGCCCGCACACGTAACACTAAAGACAGTGTTATCTATACTTTTCGCAATGGTTCATCTTTAGAGAATGTGGCTATGACCGAATCTACTCGTGGACAGCGTTTTACTAGCGGTGTTCTTGAAGAATGTGCAAGTATGGACCAAGATAAGCTTAACGAGATTATTCTTCCAACCCTTAACGTTTCTCGTAACGTACCGGGATATGGTGTTGATGAAAATGAAGTTGCCAACCAGAGTGCGGTTTATATTACCACAGCTGGATATAAGGGCACATTTAGTTATGATAAGTTGATTCAGATTCTTTGTCAATCGGTTGCCCGCCCAGACCAAGCAATTATTCTTGGTGGTACTTATCGCACGCCGATGATGGAGCGACTACTTAGCCGCAACTTTATTTCTGACCTTAAGCAGGACGGCACTTTTAACGAAGCATCTTTTGACCGTGAATATAACTCTATTTGGAGCGGTAGTATTGAAGGGGCATTCTTTGATACCGAGAAGTTCGATAAATATAGAGACATTCAATTACCTGAGTGGGAAGCAAACAATAAATCTTCTAAGAATGCTTATTATCTTCTTGGTGTGGACGTTGGCCGTCTTGGCTGTACCACAGAAGTTATTGTTTGTAAAGTGACACCTGCTCCAACCGGGGTTTCTCAAAAGCATATTGTCAATCTGTATAGCTATGAAGCAGAACACTTTGGTGAACAATCTATTAATATTAAACGTTTGTTCCATAAATACAAATGTCGCATAGCTGTTATTGACGCCAATGGTTTGGGTGCAGGACTTGTAGACTGGTTGGTTGTTGACCAAGATGACCCTGATACTGGTGAACCTCTTGGGGCGTTTGGCGTTTACAATGATGATGATGGCAATTATAAAAAGTTCTTGAATAATTCTGCGTATCCATTCCCGAATTCAATTTATCTTATGAAAGCAAATGCCACAATCAACACTGAGCTTTACTCTTACTGTCAGACTCAGATGGGTAGCGGTAAGATTCGCTTCTTGATTGACGAAAATACCGCGAAGAATAAATTAATGTCTCAGGCTCAGAGCAAGAGAATGGGCAAGGCTAAACGTGCGGAATATTTGCGGCCATATGTTTTGACTTCGATTCTTGAAGACCAGATGGCGAATCTTATCCAAGAGAATGAGGGTATGAATATTATTTTGAAGCAGAACAACCGCACAATTAAGAAGGATAAGTTCTCGGCGTTGATTTATGCTCTTTCTTGGCCGAAGAGGATGGAAGAGAAAGGCGGGCGTAAACGTCGAGGAAATATCAAAGACTTGATGTTGTTCACGAAAGCGAAGCGTTAAAACTTTTTTGGGCAAAAGATGTTTATTCGCGGTCTTGTTTTTTGATAATAAGTGATATATGTTGAAAAGGAGGGATTCTGTGCTGAGTTCTAAAGGTGAGAAAAAGATTCACGCTGTTCTAGAGCAGTACGGAATCCCTTTTACTGAAGAATATGAATTTCCCGATTTGATTTCTACAAGTGGGAGACACTTGCGATTTGACTTTGCGGTATTTAATGATGATGGGTCTTTAGATTTCTTAATCGAATATCAAGGTAGACAACATTATGAAGCTGTTAGGCATTTTGGTGGTGACAAGGCAGCTCAACGTCAAAAATATAATGATTCCGTAAAACGAGCATATTGTGTCAAACATCATATTCAACTTGTTACGATTCCCTTCTGGGATGAAGATAAAATATCTTATGAATACATCATGCAGGCTGCGGGATATTAAAAGGAGGTGCTATGGCAAAACTATCTCAAACCCGTCAAAAAGAGATTGACTTTTCTAACTGGTATAAAAATAGTACCTACTACAATAGAATCAAAGTTGGTAGTAAGACGCTTCGTGATGATGCTTTCTTAAATGTTGATGCAACTACTGCGATTCAAACCAATAGGCCAATCAAGAAAGATTTGGTTGTTAAGGCTATTAATGCTAAAGATTACAAGCAGCTTAGGGTTATTTCGAACTATTTTTATAATAAGAGTGGTATCTATGAACGTCTTATTAAATATATGGCTCACTTTTTCCGTTACGACTTTTTTGTTACACCGGTACAATATGATAAAACTGTGCCGCAAACGAAGATAATTGAAGGATGGTATAAGGCTTGCTTGTTCTTAGAGAATTCTAAGCCTAAGAAACATCTTTCAGAGATTGCGGTCAAAGTGATTAAGAATGGTTGCTTTTATGGCTATCGTTTAGCTCAGAAAGACCGAGAGTTTTTACAGGAACTTCCAATCGACTATTGCCGCAGTCGTTACAATTATAACGGCAAGCCCGCAGTCGAATTTAACGTCAAATATTTTGATGATAATTTTGCGGATAACGACTATCGCCTTCGTGTGGTGAAGATGTTCCCGAAAGAAATCCAGCAAGCGTATGTCGCTTTCAAGAAAGGCACTTTGCCGCAAGACTTCAACGGTGATGATAAGGGTTGGGTGCTTTTAGACCCAACAAAGACCGTTAAGTTTAATATTGATGGTTCGGATATGCCGTTATTTATCAGCATTATTCCACATCTTTTAGATTTGGAAAAGGCTCAAGAAATTGACCTCCAAAAGATGCTTCAACAGATTTTGAAGATTATTATCCAAAAGTTCCCGCTTGATAAGAACAACGACCTTGTATTCGATATTGACGAAATGCAAGCATTTCACAATATGGCTGTTGATATGTTGGGCGATGCGGTTGGAGTAGACGTTCTTTCTACTCTTGCGGACGTTGATGTTGCGGATATGTCCGATAAGGGCAATGTTTCTTCAGTTGACCAACTTGAAAAAGTAGAGCGTACAGTTTATAACGAAGCTGGCGTTTCTCAGATGCAGTTTAATAGCGAAGGTTCCGTTGCTCTTGAACGTTCTATTTCTAATGATGAAGGTAGCTTAACCGATTTGATTCAACAGTTTGAAGAATATCTTGAAGATATGATTCTTCCTTTGAATCGTAATATCAAGAAGAAGCTAATCTATCGAGTTAATATTTTACCGACTACTGTTTATAATTACAAGGATATGGCATCTACTTATCGTGAACAGACGATGCTTGGTTATTCTAAGCTTCTTACTCAGGTTGCTCTTGGAATGCCGCAAACCGTTGTTATGTCTGCGGCTATGTTTGAGAACCAGATGCTTAAACTTGACGAAGTATTTATTCCGCCTCAAATGTCTTCTACTATGAGTGGAAATGACAGTGAGGATGAAGATAACAATAAAGACAGTGATACTACTCAAAGTGGAGACACTGGTAATGTTCAACCTCACGACGAGGGCGGCAGACCAGAAGTTGATACAGTTGAGAAGTCTGAAACCACTGTTGAAACAGAAGAATCAAGACAGTAGGAGGTTATAAGAATGATTTCTAATCGCTCTGTAGCCACTATTGATAGGCCGGAATTTATTGATATTCAACCTTACAATCCTCTTATCTCACAATGTACCATTAAGGTGCTTTATCTTGGTAAGAATCGTAACGGTTCTTTTATTGATAAGAATACGGCTATTCAAATGGCTAATTCATTACCGGGTACGCCGATTGTTGGGGCATGGCGTAAGGACATTGAAGATTTTGGTGACCACGGTCATGTAATCACTATTGAAGATGGTGAGATTAAGTTTGCTTGCAAGACCGTTCCTTATGGCTTTGTTGCTCCTGATGCTCGTGTTTGGTTCCAGAAGTTTAACGATATTGATGATTTTGGAAACGAGACTGAACGTGAATATATGATGACTACTGGCTATCTATGGACTGGACAGTTCCCAGAAGCTCAGAAGGTTATTGATGAAGGCCAAAATCAATCAATGGAACTAGATGAAGAACATTTGGACGGTCATTGGGCAAATGACGCTAAAAGTGGGATGGACTTTTTCATTATCAATGATGCGGTATTCAGTAAGCTCTGTATTCTAGGAGACGACGTAGAACCTTGTTTCGAAGGTGCTTCAGTCTTAGGCGGAGTTGACAACAACTATACAGAAGAAACTGAATTCACGCATACATTATATACTATGATTAAACAACTTCAGGATATAATCGGCACCACAGAAGGAGGGAAGAATATGCCAGAAAAGCCAGAAGAGTTAGAACAGACTGAGGTAGTCACTGAGTTCGTTGCCGGAAGTGGTAAGGACGAAGAGAAGAAAGACGAAACTCAGACTGAAACTAAAGATTCCGACGCTGAGAAGGAAGAAACTCCTTCTGAGAAGGAAGCCGAACCTGCGGCAGATGAAGAAAAGAAAGAGCCTAAGAAAGAGCACGCTCTAGAAGAGTCTGAGCAGGAAGCTGAGGAGGAAAAGCCCGAAACTGAGCACGCACTTGAAGAAGAATCTGCGGCTGAGGTTGAACCTGTTGTAGAGCATTCTGCGGCAGAAGATGTTGAACCAGAACCCGCAAAAGTTAACTTTGCTCTTGAAGAGGAGAACAAGGAGCTTCGTGCCGAACTAGAGGCTCTTCGTCAGTTTAAACTTGATATCGAGAACAAAGAGAAGGATGCTTTGATTGCTAAGTATCATATGCTTAGTGATGAAGACAAGGCGGATATTGTTGCTCATAAAGAAGAGTATACTTTAGAGCAGATTGACGAGAAACTTGCTCTCGTCTATGTCCGCAAGAACGTTGACTTCTCTACTGTTGATGGTCACCAAGAGGAAGAAGAGAAGATGGACTCCATTCTTTCCTTCTCCCTTGATGATAGTGAGGATGCGGAAGTTGTCAGCGACATTCAAGCTGCATTCCGTGCATTGTAAAAACTATTTTTAGAAGGAGGAAAGTAGCAAATGGCAGTATCTATTGCTAAGGCCGACGTTAAAGGCTATCGCCAAGTCGAGCCTAACCATCTAAGTGCCCCACGCGACGGTCGCGTTTACGCACAACTTCCCGCAGCCGAAGATATTACAGTGCTCGAACAGGGCACCTTCGTAAAGTATGACTATGCCAATGGCGAAGTCAACTTCACCGGCAAAGGCCCTTGGATGATGGTTTTCAATGAGGAAAAGCTTTACGACGAGCGTAAGCAGATGCACCGTGATTTCGCTCAGCTCAAAGAGGATGATATTCACGGCGTAATCGTTCCTCGTGTATTCGGCATGGTTCCCGGTGACATTTTCACCACTAACAACCTTGCTGATGGTTCCTACAATGTAGGTGACCTACTTGCTCCCGGTGCTGACGGCGTTCTTGCTGCTGGTGGTACTGAGGGTGAAGGTCTTTGTGTTGAGGTCGTAAAAGAAACCACTATGCCTGACATGCAGCCCGCTGTCAAGGTTCGTGTTATTTCTGCTTAATTGAGGGGAGGTAAATAGTATAATGGAGCTTTTAAAGTTTGATTCTCTTGTAAAGCTTGCTGTTGCAGCTTCTAACAAGACTTCTTTCAACTTCTCTGAGAGTGAGAAATATTCTGCCGAGCAGACTTCTGACCTACTTCGTGCTCAGATGAATCTTCTTGCTGGTGATTATCGTTCTTTCCGTGAGAACAAGAACACTATCTTCTCTCTAATCGAGCAGACTATTGACGAGGTTCTTCCTGCTAAGGTTCTACAGCAGTATGAGCAGTTTGCGGACATTAGCACCGTTGCTCAGGGTGATAAGGTTGTATTCGTTCGCCGTATCACTGAAGCTTCTCGTATGCGTGCTAAGCAGTTCGTTACTCAGGTCGGCCTAGCTGGTCGTTATGAGACATTCATGCTTGATGGTGAGCGTCTTGAAGTCAAGACTAGTGCTATCGGTTCTGCTGCTCGTATCGGCTTCGAAGAGTTCCTTGACGGTCGTATCCAGTTCTCCGACCTTACCGATGTTATCATCGAGGCTATGGACGAGTACATTTACCGTGAGATTGCCAAGGCTCTTGCCACCGCAGTTGAAGAGCTTCCTGCTCCTAACAAGGTAACTGCTTCTAGTTTCGATTCTGCTTCTATGGATAGACTTCTTGCTATCGCTGACGCTTATGCCGGTGCTCCTGCTACAATCTATTGTACTTATGAGTTCGCCGCAACCATGCTTCCTGCTGAAGCTTGGGCTTCCAACGACATGAAGAACACCATTTGGGGCGAAGGCTATCTACCTCGTTACAAGGGTCACAACATCGTTCTTCTTCCTCAATCTATGGAAGATGCTACTAACGCCAAGAAAGTAATCGACCCATCTAACGCTTACATCATCAACTCTGGTGTTGAGAAGCCTGTTAAGATTGCTTTCGAGGGTCAGACCGCTGTCCGCGAGGTTTCTGACAATGATGACTGGAGCCGTGATATGCAGACCTACAAGAAGTTTGGTGTTGCTATTCTAACCAATCCTTCTATCTGCGTATACAAGAACAGCTCCCTTAAGCTAGAGACTGTTTGAACTGAACCAGACCCAGAGCCAGAACCAGATACGCACGCTGATGTTGCCAACGTAACACAGCTACGTGCGGCTTTGGATAATCCAAAGATTGAAACAATCTCTCTAACTGGTAACTTCTCTACTGCTACTGCCGTAACAGTTGCCCGTGCAGTTGATATTGATGGTCAAGACCACACTATCACATTTACCAATACCGGACAGAACTTTGTTGTAACCGGTAATGGTGCTACCGTACACAATTTGAATATCGTAAACACTGCCGATACTGAGGATTGGAGCAGCACATACGGCATCCAATTCTATAACGGTACATACGATATTCACGACATTAGTGCTACTGGTGGAAACGCCGGTATCCTAATCAACAGCTCTATTGTCACAATTGGCGACAATGTTGATGTTTCTGGCAACGTCTTCGGCGGAATTGAAGTTTCGCAGAGTTCTAATCCCGATATGCCAGCAGCTCAGGCCACTATCAACTCTGTAATTATCAACACTACAGAAGCATATGGTAAGCCAACTGTTTGGACAGACGGGGATAACGCAACCGTGATTGATAACACTGGCATGACCGCCAACGGTGAGGTCAAGGCTGGTCAGGTTCAGTATTACCTAAACGAAGAGAACTCCCACGAGTAGGCTCTAGGTACTGAACATTAAATAGCTGTATTGTAAGGACGGGGAGGGTGATACTAAATCCCCTCCCCGTTTTTATTTTAGGAGAAAAAAGGAGAAAAATTATGGCAGTTATTCGTGTTACTGAGCTTAGTGATACTGACAAGGTTGTTATTCGTAATCTTGTTAATCATCCTGTAGTCATTGTAACCCCAATTCACAAGAAGCGTTTCGACCTTCCGCCTCACGGGGAAATGGAAGTAATGGTTGTAGATGTACGAGAATGCTCTTACGACCAAGGTTGTCGTAACATGTTCCGTGATTATGTCCAGATTTGCGACCCAGAACTCGCTAAAGAGTTTGGCGTTTACGAGGACGTTGTGGAATATAATTGGGGTGATAAGGAAATCACCGAAGCTTTAACTACTGCTCCAATCGAAGTGCTATTGGATGCTCTTGATTTTGCCCCCGATGGTATCAAGGAAGCGATTCTAGACAAAGCTGTTGAACTTGAAATTCCCGATACTCGCCGTCGTGAGGCTATTAGCGAGGCTCTTGGAGTCAATGTTGATAACAAGATTAAAAATAAGCGTGATTCTCAGACTGGTACTGAACCAGTTGCAAAAAAGACTCGCCGTCGTGTTTCTTCCAATAGCTCTGAAACTAAGCAACGCCGCGTAGCAAAAGCGGAGTAATATAAAGAAGGAGGAATTATGCCAGATTGTGCAAATACTCCTGAGTATACTACCTTTCAAGAAGTGTATGATGCCTTTACCTCTGGTATCACAGATGATATGTTTATGGAAATGACAAAAGAGGATACGGATGAAATTCTTGAAGAATTGCTAATGGCGGCTTTACCTCATTTTGAATTCCCACGGCAGGATATTTTTAATCTCGATAGATATAACAAGAGATTTAAATGTCTTCTTACTGCCGAAGAAATACGTATCATTCGTTCTTACATGGTAGTAGAATGGATTAACTATCAACTTGCCAGCATTGAAAACGTGCGGCAAAAATACAGTGGAAGTGATTTTAGTTTCACTTCACAAGCTTCTCATATGGATAAGCTGATTAAACTTCGTGAAACCTATAAAGACGAAGGATTCAAACTACAAAGACTTTACAAACGCCGTCGTAGAGCAGAGGATGGTTCTTACACATCGACTTTTAGGAAGATTATGTCTAAGCAACCGCGAAAGTTTGGTGATGTGTATGAGCCTTAAGATTGTAGATATTACTTGTAATAGGAATGTGGTAGCTGAGAAGTTACACAAGCTCACTGGACAAGTATTTCGTTTACTCCCGGCTCGTGAAGAGGGGGAGGATTGGATTAAACCTCTAGAAACGGTTATCGTAGAGTTATCTGGTTTATTTAATTTACTCGATGATTTGCAAACTGGATTAACTGTGATTAGTAAACTTGAAGGTTTGCGGCAACAGGGTGTAGATGTTGAATTTCCTCTTTATCGCCGTACAATTTTCGAGTGTTGTACTCTTTTATCTAATTTAGAACAGCAGATGCTTGAAGGCTAGGAGGTTTCAAATGTCAATGAAATCATTAGCTAACAGGCTTACTTATGCTGGCGGTGACCAACTTGGCCGCATTAAAATGAACAAATTGCGTTCTTTTAAAGCGGCTTTAAAGAATGATTATCAGTCACGTATGATTAAAGTTCCAAACAAGACGGCTTGGCCTTGTTTGATTAATAATAACACATCCGGTTTGAAGTCAGACTATGACCGCAAGCGTTTATCTGTTGAATTTGATTCAGGGTTGCAAAGTGGCGATGTTTTTGAGTGCCTAGATGATGGTACACATTGGATGGTTTATTTGCCGACTTTAACTGAAATCGCTTATCTTCGCACTGAGATTATTCGTTGTCGATATACGCTTGATGTAGATGGTCAAGTCTATTGGGTATATTTTCAAGGGCCAACTGAGACAGATGTTACTTGGTTCCAAAAACAAGGTGTCCATTACGATGAACCGAATCTTTCTGGTACTATTTATATCAAAAAAGATGAACGTACCAAAGGATTTTTTAATCGTTTTACCAAAATTCAAATGGATGGGCACGCTTGGGAAGTACATATTGTAGACGAAATTTCTGTTCCCGGTATTATTGAGCTTGAAGTTCGTGAATTTTACGATGACCCTCTTGCGGATTTACCGGTGGTTGAAAAAGAGGGGTGTCACGAAATTATAGGTCGTGAAAAAGTCGAACAAGATGCTACTTACGGATACATGATTCGTGACGCTTATTTTAATCCCGAGTTCTCTTGGAGAATTGAAGGCAATCCAAGAGTAGAGATAGAGTCTCAAGAGGGTAAAATGTGCAACGTTCTTGTTCACGATGGTGCAATTCGTGGATTTAAACTTATCTATGGTAATAAGAATTCTGGGTATCATATCGACGTAGCTATTGAACGTGAATGTAATGGCGTTGTGGGGCCAAAATCTGTTTATCCTTACGATATCGTAGATTATAAGTCTAATGTAACTGGTACTTACCGACTTTCAGATAATCGAGTTGCTAAGATTATAGAGCGAACCGATACTAGTTGTACAGTGGAAATCACGTCTGGGCGTTCAGGTGATTTTAAGGTTATCTTTAACCCTGCTGATTATGATATGATAATTGAATATCCGGTTCATATTGAGTCGTTGTAAGGGAGGAAGAATGATTAGACGGACACCTGCTCTTGAAACTAAATATAAGTCAAGCTTCTTCTCTTATGAAAAGAATCTTGAATTGATTGTCAAGAAACTATTTGTAGATAACCCCGCATATGCGGAGAATCTTAAGCGTCTTTTGGTTATCAATAAACCAGACTGTCTTGCGACTGGGAACGAAGCTTATAATGAATTAATTAAAGGCTATAGCGTGGGGCGATTGAAGAAAGAAGGATATATTCGTACAGTCCCGCGTCTTGACTTAAAGGAACACGAAGATATTAAATCATACATTATTATTATGATGGACGATTTTACTCCTACTTCAAATGACAAATATCGAGATTGCACTATTACGTTTTTTATCTTCTCTGAATATGATTATGCAGAAATGGATAATTACGAATATCGCCCCATAAAGATTGCGGGATACATTGATGGTATTATGAGAGACGCTAAGCTTGCGGGAATTGGAAAATTACAATTCCTCGGAGCACAGCAAGTTCCGCTTAATGAATACTGGGGTGGAATGGCCTTAATGTATATTACGACACACGGAGAAGAAGAGGATTCAAATCCTAACATCAATGAAGCGTCGTGATAAACTATGGCAGAAGAGTACAAAGGAGATATTGGACTATATCTTTCTGGACAACAAGTAAAAGTGCCGTCGTGTGGTGTTTTTATCACTCAGCCAAAAATTAAGGATATAGTCTTAAGAAGTAGTGAAAACGAGTTTATGACAGCCGCACATTTGTTAACTCATATCGACAAATTTGCGGCGATGATAAAAGAGGGCAAAAATGTGTTAGATACTATGCCTGATTTTCAAATAATCATAGAGGTTTTAAGGCAAGAGAATGGGCAATTTACTCAGTTAATAAATAATTTTTTTGCTTTGTGTTTGCCACAATTTACTGTTAAATGTTCAAAACACTCATTAGATTTTGTTACAGAAGATGGTGTTACTGTCGGAGTGCTCAATACATTTAATTATAGTGATTTTGCTACAACTTTACAAGAGTTGTTCATTCCTCGCCAAAAGGAAGAAGAGCCTGAATATCACATTGATGAATCTAATGAAATGTCTAGAAGGCTATTGGAAAAGATAAAGCGAAATCGAGAGGCATTGGCAAAACAACGTGCGGCTAAAGAAGGAAGTAACATGTCAGTCTTTGGTTTATATATTTCTGCTTTGTCTATTGGGTTAGGAATGGATATAAACGTGTTTTACAATTATACTCCATTTCAATTATATGATGCTTTTAATCGTTTCTTAGCTAAGATGGCAAGAGACAAGTATGAGTCAATGCTGATGATTCCTTTTGCAGACACATCTAAGATTCAGGCTAACGAACCTCCAAGTTGGTTGGAAAATCTTTATAAGCCAACTGAAGAAAAATATAACTCTTTGCAAAAGCTTAACTCTGTTGGGGCTGATGCGAAGTAGATATATTATTGTAGAAAAAATCACCTTTTCGCGGGTGGTTTTTAGCAATGAGATATGTATACATAGACAAATTGTTAAGAAAAAAAGAAAGGAAAAGGTGATTTCAGAATGGCACAATATGGTATTCGTGACATTACTGACCTTGTTCTCAAGGCACGCACCCGCGTGAAAATCGGTAACCAGACCTTCCAGCCCGGTCAGCCTGTAGTTTACTTTACTACTGCTCAGACCGCCACTCTCGAAGGTGCTGCTACTCAGGTCTACGCACAGGGTGGACATGGTTATCCTCGTCTTATTGCATGGGAAGGTGAGCGTACTGTAACGCTAACTCTTACTGAGGCTCTAATCTCTCCTGAGAGTTTTGCAGTTCTTTCTGGTGCTCTTCGTTCCGATGCTTCTGTAGAGAACAAGGCTTACATGCCTACTTGGTTTGAAACTGAGATTCAGGCTGACGGTTCTGCCGTACTCGACCTTGATATTTGCGGCGATGACCACGATATTATCGTAAATGACACTTATCCAATGTTCGGTGTTGTACTTGATGATTCTGGTGCTCTTTCCGTACATCTTGGTGAGCAGGCTGGTCTTGCTGGTGTAACTCCTAACTGTGATGTTTACACTGTAACTCGTGACAACAAGCTTCAGATTACTTTCCCAAATGCTGAGAAGTACGCTGGTCGTGTTGTTCGTGTTGACTGCTACGTTGAGAAGGCTGCTGGTGTAACTTCTCTTGACGTTACCGCTGAGGACTTCTCTGGTAACTTCTACGCTGAGGCTCTTACCTTCTTCCGTGAGCAGACCACTGGTACTGACATGCCTGTTGCTCTTATCTTTCCGAACGTCAAGGTACAGTCCAACTTTACTCTCACCATGTCTGCTACTGGTGACCCTTCTACTTTTGACTTCGTAATGGACTGCTTCCCTGCTTATGTTAAAGGTGATTATGCTCACAAGGTCTTCTTCAAGACCATGATTGCTGGTCAGGATGCTTACACTCTTCAGGAGTCTGAGGTCGTTGAGTGCCCAGAGCTTGATAATGCTTTTGAGTCTGTAACTGCTGGGACTGACGTATTTACTGTGAAGGAGTTTGCTGGTAAAGACCTTACCACTCTCGGCTCTAATCTAAGTGCAACTGTTGACCGTGCTAGCATCGACTTCGCTGGTAAGCTCAACTATACTCCAAACTGGACTGAATTCAGCTCTCTTGAGTCTGACCTAACTGGTTATTACTTCCCATTCCAGATGAAAGCTGAGAATGGTGCTAAGTTCGTAATGCCCGGTGCTATGGGTGGAGCTGGCAAGGAACTAACCTTTGGTGAGACTGGTGACGGCGATGGTACTATTAACATTGTAATGGCTGTCAACCCAGAAGCACCTGTTATGACCGCTAAACTTGTAAGTGCTGATGAATCTAAGACTACTGAGTATAGCTTAGACTTCAGTGCTTGCCAATTCTAATCTAACCTTAGATTGATTTAGGGGGAGAGGGGTAATTCCCTCTCCCCTCTTTTTTTATATGTATAGAGACAAAAGGAGGTGAATTGTGGGAGTTTTTGCCGAGAGGTTGCCTGAGTATTATCACTATAGATGGAGCAGTGCTTTAGAGGAAGATGCGGTTCAATCCGCTTTGAAATTATTAAATGATACAAAAGATAGTATTCTTTCTAATAATATTAGTCAATATTCAGGAGCGTTGCAACAATTTCAACAAGATATTGGAATCAATTTAACAGACGAACAGAATGCTATATTAGATTTTGCGGCTGATGAAACATTAATGTCGCAAGATTTAGAACAAATGTTATCTCAGAGTATGAATTCTGCTCCGATTTCAGGCAGTGATATTGGTGGTGGAGTACAATTAATAGCAGCTGTTAGCCGGTTGAATCGTGAAGCTCATAAAACTAATACTAAATTAACTAATTTTAGTAATTTGATGGACGCTTTTACTAAAGCTACAGACTTATATCAACAAGTTGAAAACGCTATCTTTGGAACTGGCGGCAAATTACCGCAAACTCAAAGAGGGCGTTCTATTGTTGTTGGAAGAGTAGTAAGAAATATTTTAGCTGCACCAAATGGCACACAATGGCAGCAAAGTTTGAAAGGTGGAGGAATTCAAAGTCTTTCTAATAGATTGAATCAATGGCTTGTGCTGCTTTATGCTCTAACAAATAATCAAGTTCCAAGAGGGAATAAGACAGCTGTTAAAGATATGATTATAACTATTATGCGGCAAAACTTCTCTGGATTGATTGGTGCTCTTGGAGAAGTTGGTACGTTAACAGCTTCAACTGTTGCTACTGCTCAATATATGGCTACGATGAATAAACATATGGATATAATTAAATCTCAGCTTCACGGTAGACAGAGTGGTGGAGACGGTTTAAATTATAGTATTAAAATAGATAACGATGAATATTCTGATGCTATTTTCAAACAGTTGACTAATCAATTACAGGCATTGAATAATCGCAAGATTACAGCTAATGGTGAAAAATTAACACTTACTTTTCCAAAAGTCCAGATAAAAGCTGACCAACAAATATGGTCAGACCAATTACAGGCTAGTATTAACAATATAACAGTAAAAACTACTACAAATACTTATACTTCCAAAAAAGGTACTCAGAAAATTGGTAGTATCACTTTACAAAGTTCAACTCCTATGTTATCATTATTGTATAGAGAGTTAGGTTTTTCTTCTCAAACTATTGTAGGTTTTTTACAAATTGCTATGGCTAACGGTGGCGGTAATTCTGAGCCTGATTCTGTTTGGTACGATTTGCGGGAATATACTAAGAATGCTATGCTAATTCCCGCTTTGACTGGCTTAGGCAGAGAAAATTCTTTAGGTCAAGGGACTTTAGTTACAATGATAAAGATAAATGATTATCTTATTCCTATGATTAGCTTTATAAATTATCTACAAGCCATGCTTTTACACCGTACTGGTGTATTAGGACAGCAGTTTTCTGGGTATATATCATTAGAGGGATTTCCTGCTCGTTCCAAATTTACAGCAGTAAACCAATGGATGCCACCGATGGTAAACAATTATCGAGCCGCAAAGAGACGTTCTAATATTGCTGAGACGAGCGGGATGGGTCTTCTACAGTCCACTAAAATTCGTATGCGGCTTAGAAATTTGAATCTCTCTACGTTAATTAATTCTGCAATATAAGATAAGAGATAAAAGGAGAGTATATGTTTGATATTGAATATGAAAAGAGCAAAAAGATTTCCACCGAACAAATGTCGATGATTCTCGATATGGCTGCTCAGGCCGCAAGCGACGGCGGATTTATTAGTTCTTATATCTTCCCTCGTGCAGCTTATGTCTTTGCTGCACAAGTTCTTTATCCAGAGAAAAAAGAGACTATTGCTTCTTCTATTGGACAGGGGTATGATATTCGTTTAGCTTTTGACCTTCTCGCTCAGGATGGCACTCTAGAAGATATGCAGACTACTTACACTAAAGATATGGAAGAGCTTGATTTTAATGCGGGTAATTGGTATGAGGATGTGTCTAAATATCAGCAGTCTGCTCGTGGTCTTGTTGATTCTATTACAACTCTTAGTGGCGATATTGTCAAGTCTGCTACTGAACAACTTCAGCAAGTAGCTAATGGCGATGTAAAGGTTATTCAAGAGTTTGCTAACCGTTGGGGTTTTGACCGCCCAACTCCGGGAGAGGATAATGCTGTTACTCCCGTAGACATTCAAAAAAGCTTTCAAGTTCTAAAAGGTAGTAAAGAGTAAACCTAGGTCAAATCTCTATAAAAATACAGTCCCTACTTTCAGTATATGAGAGTAGGGACTTTTTTTATCTCTATATAGGATTAACGGATTACCAAGAGGGGTGATTAAAATAAGTAAATTTAGTAATACTATTGAGTATAATTTGCGTACCACTCTTGATGCTAGTGGTATTACTCAACTCCAAGGTCAGTTGTCTTCTATTAATACTCAACTTGACCAAATGTCAAAAAAGCAGTTGATTTCTTCTCAAGAAGCTACCCAAGCTCAAAGACAAATCAAGCAATTAGGAGACGCTTTATCATCCTCTCTTAATCCGCAAACTGGACTTCTTGATTTGGGTAAATTCAAGCAACAATTAAGCGGGCTTTCTCTATCTCAATTAGAGCAATCTATGAGCAAGGTTGGTGCTACTGGACAAATTGCCTTTGGTAATATGATTGGTCAAATTGGTAGAATGGATACATCTTTTAAGAGTATCTCTAGTTTTGCTGATAAGATTTTTAATACTATGGGTAATACTGTTCGTTGGGGCATTACCGCAAGTATTTTTCAAACTGTTCAAAATAGTCTTTACCGTGCGGTTGATTACGTCCAAGAACTTGACACTTCATTAAATAATATTCGTATTGTAACTAGTGCTTCTAACGAAGATATGCGTAACTTTGCTCTTTATGCAAACGAAGCCGCACAGGCGATTGGTGCATCTACCACTTCATTTACTGACGCTGCTCAGCTTTATGCTCAAAACGGTTTTAATGAAGAAGATTATACTCGTCTTGCTGAGATTACAACAAAAGTAGCGAATGTTACTCAGCAAAATACTACTGATGTATCAGAGCAAATTACCGCTTTGATGCAAGGTTATCATATGTCCATTGACCAAGTAGAAGACTCTCTTGGCGGAATGGCTGTTGTAGCTGCGGCAAGTGCTGCTGACCTAGAGGAGCTTGCAACCGCAGAGCAGAAAGTTGCCTCTACTGCTAATTCTCTTGGCGTTTCTCACGAACAATTGACCGCTCAAATTGGCACTATCGTTTCTGTTACTCGTCAAGCTCCTGAATCTGTTGGTAATGCTATGCGTACTCTTTACGCTCGTATCGCAGACCTTCAGATGGGCGAAACTTTAGAGGATGGTACCACTCTCGGTAATCTTTCTGGTACCCTTGCGGATATTGGTATCAATGTTACGGACGCAGAAGGAAATCTCCGCAATCTTGGCGATGTACTTGAAGACCTTCAAGCTAAATGGGGCGATTTAAGTAATGCACAACAGATTGCTTTAGGTACCAAACTAGCTGGTAAGTATCAGTTAAACCCATTTATGGCATTAATGGAAAATGCTGATATGTACCAAGAGCAGTTAGAAATGATGCAAACTTCTGGTGGTGCTCTTGAAGAACAGCAGTCTATTTATATGGATTCTATTCAAGCAAAAATGCAGCAGCTTACTACTGCAAGTGAAGGTTTAATTAGTCATTTATTTGACCCACAAGCTTTTTCTCCTGCTCTAGAAGCTCTTACTACTTTATTGAATTTAGTAACTAATTTAGTAGATTCTCTTGGTGGTGTAGGGCCAATTTTAACCAGTATTGGCGGAATTGGTATGAAAGTATTTAGTAATCAATTAGGGCAATCTATTAATAATATGATTACTAATGCTTCTCGTGCTCGTGCCATTAGAGAAAATGCTACTAATGCTCCAAAGGTTATTGAGGAACTTGGTGGACTTGGAGATGCAAGTCAACATCAAAGCAGTGCTAATCTCGTAACCTCTCTTGGCGGCTATCAGAGTCGCATGAGTAAAGAACAACAAGAAGCGTATAACGAAACTTTAGAGAAAACGGTTAATCTTGAAAATGCAGTAGTAGCGGCTAAAGATAACCAAAAGCAAGCAGAAGAAGCTTTAACTGCTGCGGCCAGAGAGAGATATAAGACACTAATTACAAATGAGAGAAATGAACAAACAGCCGTTACTCCAACTGGTGAAGTAAAGAAAAATGTTTTACGACAAGTACAAACTGATATGGCGGGTACTACCAATGCTATTGAAGTTGTTAATAGAGCTTTTAAAGACTTAGAAAGTGGCACTTCGGCTCGCGGTATGTCTTCTCGAATGTCCCATCGTATTAAAGAATTGCAAAAAGCATTGCAAGGTGTTGACACTGATTTAAGTCCGGTTATTGAAAAAATGAGTGCTTTTTCAAATAGTATGGATGGTTCTCAATTAGATGAAGCGATTGATGAAGCTACTACAGCTTTAATGAGATATAAAAAAGAATTAGAAGGTATTCATTCTAATGCCGAGGTTGTTGATTCTGCTAGTAAGCAATTTGAACAGTCAAAAGCTGCTACTACTCAAGCTGAAGGTGAACTTGAAAGCAATAAAGGTGTGCAGCAATTAGATGTTGAAGGAATTCAACGACAAGCTCAGATACAAGATGTTGCCTCAATGGTTGGCAATATTGGAGAATTGGCATTTGCTTGGCAATCTTTCCAAGCTCTTGGTTCTCTTTGGGCGAATGCAGATTTGTCTACCGGAGAAAAAGTCCAGCAGACGATAATGAATCTTCTTATGACCGTTCCGCAATTGGTAATGGCTTTTGCTGATATGAAAGAAATTGTTTCGACAACTTCTTTTGGAGATTTAGCGGGAACTTTATCTAATTATAGTAAAGAAGCCTTTGCCAGTGCTAAGGCTAATTTGTCATTTAGTACCTCTGGTATTGCGGCAGCTGCTTCAAGTACAGCTATGGGTACTGCTAGCAAATTAGCTTCCGGTGGTATCAGATTATTAAGTAATGCTTTAAATACTTTGACTGGGCCAATTGGTATTGCTATTACACTAGGCACTATGTTGGCTTCTACTTTAATCAGTGCAAGTGAAGCTGCTCGTGAAGCTAGCCTTGATTCTGGCATGGAACAATACGAAGATGCTCAAGCCGCAGCTTCTTTAGATTTCTCTGGATTTGATGCTGCTTATGATGAATATAAAAGAACTGGTAATGTATCAGACGAATTGAAGACTTCTTCTGAACAGCTAGCAGAAAGTCTGGGTGTTGTTGGTGCTCAAGCTCTTATCAATGCAGATAATTTTGGGGAATTAGCTGATAAAATTAATGAGGCTAAAGAAGCTTCTCAAACAGAAGTAAGCCAGGCGGCTGAAAATCAACTTAATGCGATTTCATCTGATACTTCTGCTTATAATTTATTCCAAGATGATTTCCAACACGCAATTTATGGAGACAGTGAATTTCAATCTAGGACTGGTATTTCTCAAGACGGGTGGGGCGGAGATACCAGTGGAATGGACGCTGTTGAAAAGCTAGGAGCTATGAATCAAGCGTTAGAAGAGTCTAATGCTAGAATGGAAGAGCTCCGCGAACAACAGCAACAATTTGATGAAGGCAGTGCTGATTTTGAAGAGCTACAACGCCAGATTGATGAAGAGCAAGAAATTTATGATAGAATTTCTAGTTTAGCTGGTCAATATAATTTTGATGATGTTGCCCAAATTACTCAAGAGCAAGCTAAAGCGGCAGAAAGTGCATTAGATATAACTGATTTCAAAGGTATGACCGCAGAAGAGATAACTAATGCTTTAACCGATAGAAGTGGCGATTATTCTGCTATTGCTAATTACTATGCAACTCTTGGTGATGATGCTGGACAAGCATATATTGACAGTTTACTACGAGCTATAGCAAGTGGAAATTCACAACTTGCTGCTGAATTAGCAAATCAAGATTTTGCTAGTATTCTTGATAATTCTACTTCTGGTAGTGAAATTAGTACCACTTTATCTAGCGGTGAAACAGATTTAAAAAATGCTACTCAACAAGCATATGACAGTCTAACAAATGAACAAAAAATTGAATTAGTTGCTTCTTTAGACGAAGGTGCTTCTACCGATGAAATTTTAGCTGCTATTGGTAGAATTCAAAATAATGTTGAATCTCAAGCTCCAACTCTTGAATTAAAAGACCCCTTTGAGAATTTTAATACCGAAGAGGGAATGCAAGACTATCTTGATAGTTATACAGATATAGATACTAGCACCTTAAATACTTATAGTGATATTCTTGGTAATCAAGATAATGTTGAATCCAGCTACATGGATATGGCTCAACAAGCAGACCAAGCCGCTTTAGCAGCTTTTGACGAATCTGACTATGAGTCTGCGGAAGAAGCTGCTGCGGCACTAGAAGAATTAGAAGCTGCTGCTGAAGACACAAATGATGATGTTGAAGATTTTGAAGACACTATGGATAAGCTTGCCGCAGGCAATGCTAGAGCGTCTAAGAGCTTAGAAGAGTTAACAGATACTTTTGATGATAATAGAGACGCTATTGAAAATTCTGATAAAACATCGTTAGAATACGCAGAAGCGGTTAGTGAAGTTCAAGACCAGATTGCAGGATTGCTTAATGTAGACCCAGATAGTTTAAGCGAAGGATTTGTCACTAGTGCCGAAACTATGGAAAATCTACAAGGCGTTATTGATGGTGACCAACAAGCATTAGATAATTTAAGAGCATCTGCGGCACAAGATATTATTCAAAATGTTGCTGTGACTATGCCTGAAGAGAATCAAGCTGTTTTTACAGAAAACATTAACGGTTTGTTAAATCAACTTAACGCTATGAATCTTGGAGTTAATGTTTCTGCAAATCTTGATGATACAGGATATGTGGCAAAACTTAACGATATGTTGGCTAATGGTGAGCTAACTCAGGAACAATTAACAAATATTTTAAGTGCCGCTGGATATGAAGGACATTTTGAAACTGAGGAACAAACTGTTGACCCAGCTCCTTTAAGATATACTGTCACTAGAACCGTCACTGCTCCGGGTGAAGAAAATCAGGTTATCACTGAAGAAGTAGTAATGGATCAGCAACCATATACTGCACAGGTTCCTGTTCTTAAAGGTGCTACTCAAAAAGGTGGTTTTAGTTCTATCGCTCCGAGAAGCTCCGGTGGTGGTAGTGGAGGCGGAGGCGGCGGTAAAAAAGGTGGCGGTGGAGGTGGCTCTGGAAAGAGTTACGAGCCAAAAGAAAAAGACCGTGTAGAAGATGAACTCGACCGTTATGAACGAGTTAACGCCGAACTTGATACGCTCGCTAATCGCTACGAAGCTGTTGCTGACGAGCAAGAACGCCTCGTTGGTTTTGAAGTTGCTGACAATATGTCCAAACAAATCGGGCTTATCCAAGAGCAAATCAAATGGGAACGTGAAAAGTTAAAAATTCAAAAAGAAGAAGCTGAAGAATATCGCAATCAGCTCGCTTCTCAATATGGTATTACCTACGATGCAGAAGGGCATATCACTAATTATGCTGATGTATACAAGCGTCTTCTTAATGAATTAAACGAGCTTATTGACCAATATAATGCCACAACCACCGAGTCTGGTCAAGAAGCACTAGACAAGCAGATTGAAGCCGCACAAGAGAACTTCGATAAATATAATGATTTGATTGATAAGTATGATGAACTTGTGTCCAATTCCATACTTGAAACCGAAAAAGAGATTGAAGACTTCTATGACCAAATCGAAGACCTTCAAATCGAAGCATTCCAAAAGGCTGTTGACGCAGTAGATAATATCAAAGACCTCCAAGAGACGTTGATTGATTTCAACGCCGTGTTCACCGGTCTTAATTCTGATTCTCCGTTCCGTGATATGATAACCTCTCTTGAAAATCTCAAGACCTATTGGGATGTCAACACTGTCGCTGTTGACGATTACTATGATGAACTTATCAAGCGTAACAATGAAGCAATGAAGAACGCTTCTGCCGCTCAGAAGGAAAATTTAAAGTATCAAAATGCCGTTCTTGAAGCCGCACGTGAACAATATGGCAAGGGAACTTTTGAAGCTGGCGGCACAGGATTATTTGATATGGCAATGTCCAATCTTAATACAATTCTTGAACAGATGCGACAGTTTGAAGAGACTGGCACTTCGACAATTTTTGGCGAGAACTCCGGTTCTATGTATGAAGTTGGCAACGATATCTTTGAACAAGCTACGAGCTTACTAGAAGATTACGAAGGTCATATTGACGATTTGCGTGACGCTATCATCGACGCCATTGACGAAATTGGCGATAAGATGGAAGAACGTCTTGATACTTACGAGAACATCAATGATGAACTTGAACATTACGCCGATATTATTGAAATGGTACAAGGCGAGAACGCTTACGACCAACTTAATCAAGTATCCCAAGCTACTATCGCTAATAATCAAGCAACCATCAATGAACTTAAACAAAATATTGCACTTTGGCAAGATATGCTTGCGGCGATGGAAGAGGGTTCAGAAGAATGGAAGACAGTTAATGAGTATATCACTGATGCTCAGCAAGAGCTTCTAGAAAAGACCTCTGATACTGTTGAAGAAATGCTTGAAATGTACGAACGTGGAGTTAATGATATTCTCGACAAATGGATTGGCTCTACTGGTATGGGTGATGATTTGGATTGGATTGCGGAAGAATGGGAGCTAATCAACCGTAATGCTGATTACTATCTTGATGATGTTAACGCCGCATACGAAATCCAAAAGCTACAAGGTAAGTATCTTGACCTATTGGATGATGCGAATGGTCTTGACGTTCAGAATCAAATCACTCAGCAGATGGCACAACAGCTTGCTTACCTCCGTGAAAAAGACAAGCTTTCTGAATATGACGTTCAATACGCCAATGCTCAGCTAGAGATTCTACAAAAGACCATTGCTCTCCAAGAGGCACAGAGAAATAAGTCTCAGTTGCAGCTCCGTCGAGACAATCAGGGTAATTACTCTTACGTCTACACTGCGGACGAGAATGATACTCGTGCGGCTCAGGGTGATTTACTTGACGCTCAAAACAATGCTTACAATCTTTCCAAAGACCAGATGCAGCAAACGCAAGCTGACTCTCTAAGTGCTTTACAAGATGCACGAGACACGCTTGAACAGATTTGGACTAATGCTAACCTTACTCTTGAGGAGAAGACTAAGCGTACACAGACTATTATCGACTCTTTGAAGGAATATCTTGCTGGTACAAGTGAGCAGCTTTCCGAATCCGAGAAGAACATTATTAATGACTTCCTCGGTATGTGCGAGATTCTTACCGACGAGAACGATGAACGTCTACAGGATGTGTACGAGCAAATCGTCAATGGTAACAAGGACGCTTTTGACCAAATTGATACACGCTGGCAGACTTCCATTACCAACTGGCTACAGAATATGGAAGAATTTAATGTTGCTACCGATGAATCGTTCCAAGGCTTAATTGATAATTTTGAGGATTATCAAGGACAACTTGATGAACTTGGTGACCTTGCGGGTATGACATTTGATGATATGTCAGATAGCATCCAAAATGCCGTTGATAAAACTAACGACCTTGCAAGTTCTACTTCTTCGTTCATCAGTCAGCTAAAGAACGATGCGGGTACGGTTAAAGAGTATGAAGCCGCTCTTGCGGAAATGACCGCAAAGATTCAGGATGCGGAAAATGGTATGCGTGCATATCAAGAGCAAGTGAACCAGTTGCAGCAGAATCTTACTGCTAAAGAGCAAGAAAATGCTAACCTTACTTCTCAGGTAAAAGACCTTCAGTCTCAGATTGACGCTATGAAGAATCCTAGCGGCGGTTCTGGTGGCGGCGGAGGTGGAGGCGGCGGCGGAGCCGACAGCAACCTTGCTTGGGGCATCGCACAAGCCATTTGGACTTATGGTGGAGCTTCTGGTTGGGGTAATGACCCAACTCGTTCTGGTAAGCTTACTAAAGCTTACGGTTCTGCTTTTGTTCGCCAAGTACAGTCTATCATTAACCAAAACTACCGTTCTGGCAAGCTTGTTAACTATGGTTCTATGAAGTATAGCTCCTATAACCTTATCGGTTATGATACAGGTGGCTACACGGGTAGAGACTGGACTGCTTCTGAAAAAGCTAACGGCAAGATTGGGCTTCTCCACGAAAAGGAACTTGTACTTAACAAGACTGATACAGAGAATATCCTTAACGCCGTTGATATGGTACGTTCTATGGTAGCTCTTGGCCGCAATGGTAATTATAACGATATCATTCGCCAAAGCAATAATGTTGTTGATATGGCAAGTGTTGTTCAACCGCTTGATGATATGGGACAAACCATCTATCAGGTTGAATGTACATTCCCGAACGCAACCAATGTTGACGAGATTCAGCGTGCAATCCTCACGCTTCCCGATATTGCCCCGCAATATGCTTATAAGTCTTAGGTATCTATTGGGCGAAATTGGGTAAAATCTAATATAGAGTTTTCAATATATTAGAGCATACAAGGATTCTTAGCGGGTAAGGGCTAATTATGCTCTTACCCGCTTTTTTATTTTAGAGAGAAAAGGAGGGTAGTTGTGGCTACTAGTGATTTACAAGGTTCATTGCTACAAGCAATCGACTACCTTGTTAACAATCGAATCGACAAAATCAACAAGGATGTTACAATTACTTGCACTATCAAAAAGTGTAATAACTCCTTAACGCAAGAATATCAAGTTAATTATAACGGTGGCTTTTTGAACGCATACGCTCAAGAGGGTGCAAGCTATTCAGAGAATCAAGAAGTTTTCGTGCTCGTTCCCGAGGGCGATTTTACTAAACGCAAATTGATTATCGGTAAAGCTTCTCAAGTCACAGAGGACGAAAATATTACTTTTGTATCTTCATTAATCAATGACTATAATATGATTGGTCAGAATACTGTTGTCGATACAAATAGTGTTTTGCCGCAAGGCTTACATTCCTATCTTACGAGTGAGTATATACTACTATATCAACATGGGGATGAAGAACATAGTATCTTAACATTTAACGAGAATGAATTCTCTAACTATATCAAAGATGCTGAAGCGTTGCTTATTGAAGCATCTTTTATGACACGTTTACCAAGAGCACACAGACTTGCTAAGAATGGTAAATATGGCATCCAATTCGTTCTTGCTTTTAAGAATCAGGACAGACCAGAAGAAACAAAATATGTTTCTTACGTTCTTGATTCTAATAATATGACTGGAAACCCATTCCTTTATAACTCTTACACAGACCAGTATGCTATTTTCCCAATAGATGCGGCAAATTATCTATATGTAGATAGCATTATGATTTGGTCTGAAGGATTTGTAACCGAAAGCGATACCGTACAAGCTGATTTCTGGGGAGCAGATATTCTGGTTAAAGAGCCAGAGATTTATGGCTTGCGGCAAATCACTGCTACAAATGGAGACTATGTACTTCGTCTGTCCACGCCGCAAGGTGCTGTGTTCACCTCTTTTGAACAAACAGACACTTTGACCGCAATGGGTACTGTAATGTATCAAGTCAATACTAACGTTTCTGATTCTACTACATACTATTGGTTTGCTAAAGATGATAGAATCGACGCTAGCTCAGAAGAGTATAACATCTACGGCGGTAGCGGTTGGAGATATTTAAACAGCAAGGGTAATAACCGCGAAATGGAAACGAGTGGTTATGAGAACCGTGCTTATGAAAATATATATATGCTTGCGGCTGTATATAAGGAACAAGTAATCTTAAAGCAAGAGTTTACTTTTTATAATGAAGCCGCAAGTCGAGATATCACCATTGAGTCTGACCTTGGTACGACTTTTAGCTTTGACCGAGGCACGCCGGTTCTTACTTGTATGATTGACGGGAATAGTTCAGAGTTTGACCCAGACTATCCCGATGAATACTTTACCTTCTCTTGGAGTAAGATTGATGAATATGGCGGCACCACAGCTTTAAATGTCACTTACGAGGATTTAAAGAAACAATACGACGAAGCTATTGCGGCTGGTTTAGAATATAACATCGTCGCTTCCATTCGCAATCGGATGATTGAAATGGAAGGTGTGGAGTTTGACCGCAACGTACTAAAGTATCCAATTAGTCAGATTGCGGCGAGTGCTACCTTCTCTTGTTCGGTATTCTTAAAAGAAACTGAGACAGGAGACAGTTTCTTTATCGGCAGTGCTCAGATTACACTGAGTAACGAAGACGTGGCTTCACCAACTGATTATTATATTTTAATCGAGAACGGTGACCAAGTATTTCAATACTCGGAGTCTGGTGTAGCTCCAACAAGCGAGCGTTATCAAGACCCGCAAGAGGTCTTGCCGCTAGAGTGTCACTTTTATGACCCTGCGGGATTAGAGGTTAATGCAGAAACTTACACTGTCAAATGGAAGGTGCCACTAGACAATACTTTAATTGTCACTCCACGAGAAGGAATGGCAATCAATCCAGCGACAAATCTTGAGGAATGGTACACACAAGCGACCTATCCTCTTGATATTGAAGATAGTTACGATTATCAAGCGACAACCAATCAAGTTACTTGTATTGTAACATATCAAGGAGTTGAATACCAGCGAGATTCAGACCTGTTCTTTACGAAGGTTGGCGAGAACGGCACCAATGGCACAGACGTTGTTTGTAAAATCAGTCCGGTCAAAGAGCCTTCTAAGGGTTTGTTGGCTATTAAGACAACTAATAACGCTAATCCCGAGTGGAATAATGGTCAGGGAATGGGTGTTGTGCCGCTCAAGTTCCAAGCCTACAACCGCACGGAGCTTTTGAACACACAGACTGTTCTTTGGACTATCTCTGGCGGCAATGGTAATCAAAGTCGTTATCTAACTATCGGAAAAGAGATAGGCGATATTAACTGGGAAGATAGTGATAGCGGCCATAGAAACCAAATTGTTCGTGGCGAAACAGAATTTGAAGGTCAAACTTACTACGCTTTCTACCCCATTCCGCACATCGACTATAGAAGTGGTACTAACTATGAAGTCATTATTAACAAGACTTGGACGTTAAAGAGCATTACTTACAACGCGGATGGCCGCAATCCTCTTTATAACAAAAACCAAGGTTTATTCTTCTCGTTAAGCAATGATGCGACTAATAAATATATTGTCTTTGATGCTATTGGAGGAATCGAAGACAACTCTAATACCACTGCTATTAGTCTTTCTTTCGAGAAGAACACCAAGAGCACGATAAAGAGTGTTCAAGGTAATAATGTTAACGAAGACGGTTTGTATTATGTATATATCACGCCAGACGATGTTTATGATGGTGCGTGGTGTAATAACATCGTGCGAGCTAGGATTTACGGTTCTGAGCAAGAAGTTGGACAGAACCCAGAAGCGACTATTTATATGCCAATATATATGTCGCTTAACACTTTTGGATTGGCTTCTTTAAATGCTTGGGATGGTAATCACGTTGAAATCAATGAAGACGAAAACTATATCCTTGCACCGCAAATCGGTGCCGGTTATAAAGATGACAACAACCGCTTTACCGGCGTGGTTATGGGTACAGCCCAAACTTATGACCAGAGTGAACCGGATGTTGGACTTTTGGGATATAGCGAGGGCAAACAATCTATCTTCTTGGATGCGGAAACTGGTAATGCAATATTTGGCTTACCAGAAGACCAAGCGAGTACGAATAACCATTATACAGAAGGACGTATCGAGCTAATCCCCGGTGGTGAATCTAAGATTGGTATGTGGACAATTGGTTCACGTGCTATGTATAACATGACTCAACCACCTACTCCAATAGGTAAAGATGAAGAGGGTAATATCGAGTTCGAAGATAGTTATATTGGTGTGGCTCCTGATAAACCATACAAAGACTATCCTGTACCCGATGCTCAGATTTCTATTCCGCCTGAAGCACAAGGTTTGATTCTAAATGCTAATCCCGCTTATATTTCTGTAAAAGGTATGCCGCTGAATGATGATAACTCTAATATTGATTGGGAAGGTGCTAACACCACAATTAAACGTGGGGATAGTATCGAAGTAGAACTTGACCCGCGTAAAAGTTCTGTATTTAGTATTTATCGTCATACTACTTGGGATGGAGCTACAGATACAGGAAAGTGGCATAGATATCCGATGGTAGGCATTAATGCCAATGGACAGTTCTATACTAACGCTATTGAAGATGGCGAATCTTCGATGGGTATTGGTAGGATTGGTGCTTTCGGTTATGGTGCTTCAGATGATAAATGGGTAGGTGCTCAGTTCGCTTACCAAGGAACAAACATCTTTAAGTTCTTTGTTCCTAATGATGGTACGTCTGCGGCCACTCGTCCATTGTACGTAACTGCTGGTACAACTGTTAGAGATGAATACCCACGTGATTTTAATATCTATGGTAACACTATTAATCTTTACAGTAGTGAGACAAGCAGCACGGATACAACCTCGCCGCACTGGTTCACTATGTCTAATGATTTGACTTCTATTGGACATACCAATAACTATATCCAGATTCCGAGTGCGGCTGGTAGTAACGAACATAACTTTGAAATCAACACACAGGCTAACGCTAATTTTAACTTTACTGGTGCTAAGACCGATATTACCAACGCACAAGCAATGACTTTTAGCACTAAGACTTTTACAGGAACGATTAATTCTGGCGGAGCTAACAATCAAGCTTTGACGCTTAATATCACTGGCAGTGCTACGATTCAAAACTTTAGAGATTTGAATATTGCGAGCAATGCTTTCCCAAGTGCCCCTGCTAAGAATTACAGCCTTACTATTAAACAAGTTGTTAGCAGTAACGTTAGTGGAACTAGTGTTAATACAGCTCAGATGCGGCTTGGTAATAGTAACACGTATCTTGAATTAAATAACGATACGGTTACTGAACTTTATGGAAATCTTGGAGTAGATATTGAGTCTGCCACTCGACCTGTTAGAATTCGTTCTAATCAATCGGCAGATGGCGTGCAGATTGACGCTTACTGGGGCGGAAGTACAAGCACGGCTGGACACCCCTACTTGCATCTTACTCCGCAATCAAGTGGCACCGGAGATTTTGTGCTTTCTTCTGGACATGGTACGGTGCAATCTAAAGGTGATTTAGGCAACAATCGTGCAGGCATCCAGATTACAGATGGTTTTTCTACTAATTGGGGCATTTTCGTTGGTAAGGTATCTGGTACAGAGAATTCTATTCAAGCTACTAATAGAGTACAAGGCAGCGATTGGCGTTTTACTTCCAATCAAGGCGGTAGTTGTCTAGGTTCAAATCGTCAAAATACTAGCTTGATTTGGCATTTACAAACTATCTATAGCTTGATTCAAAGTGCATACGACCAATGCAGAGAATATGCTCGTAATCAAGCGAGTGCGGCACAAACCAATGCTCAGAATTATGCTTCAAGTTTGAACACTCAAACTCGCAGCTGGGTCAGCGGTAATTATGCTACTAAGACAGAACTATCGCAAGATTCTGCTGTTCACGCCAGTGCAATTAATACTCTTGGTAGAAACTTTGCTAATCACCGTCACACAGTTGCAGTCGATAATGGACACAGAGAAACTGCAAGTGCCGGTATCCCAGCACACAGTCACGATTTCTATGTCAATCTTACTGTTACTTCTTCTGGCCCAGATTATTAAAGAGAATATAAAAAAGGAGATAAAAGGATATGACGCAAGAGCAATTTCGTTTAGAGCTTCAGAATGCTATTCAGCAATGTCTTGATGGTATTCAGATGCAAAATCAAGTAACGTCAGCGGCGATGGAAGACGCAATCAATAAATACCTTGTAACGCTCAAAGATAAAGTATTGCAAGAATTCATCGCCGCTGCTTCTCAGCCGCCTGTGGCTGAGGGACAGCTAACAAAGGAGGAAGAGAGTGGCACAGAGTAGTACAATGTCACTCGTTCGTAAAGTAGCTGAGAAGCAACAGGACGGCACCCTTGGTCAAGATAGTACCATCGGTGCCGTCTTTACGGACGTTGTTGACGGTGAGCGAGTTGGGGCTACTGGATATAGTCTTGACCAGTTCATTGATTCTTATCTAGCCTTTATGGCCGCAAATCCTTTTACTTACGTAGGTAACGAGGAACCACTTAATCATCATATCGCACTCTGGGTCGATACAAACACGCCTCAGAATAATTTCTAAGATAGGAGGGGATTGAAATAGCGGTAACACTTGCTTCAAGCTTATATCCGCCAATGTTTTCGAGCACTTTTGCTCCGGCTTTCGTGAACACGACAAGTCCGAGAATCTATTTCTCAATCTCTCCTTTTAACACAGCGGCGGATATTAGTCGAGTACATATTTCTTTAGTGAATCAAACGACAAACGAGAATGCCCTGACTGATGCCACGGGCATTCTTCTTTCTGAAGGATTGCAGTATGACACAGATGCGGGAATGTACTATGTCGTAATTCCAGTAGACCATGTAAAGAATGGTACCAACAGTACGGGTTGGAATTATAATCAGTTTTATAAATTACAACTTCGTTTTGACAGTTATGATGGCGACGGTGTGTTGAATAATAGTGACTATTTTATCTCACACCTCGCCTATTTCTCTGAGTGGTCAGAGATTCATCTTTTGCGGCCAATCCTTCAACCGCAAGTCTTACTAAGAACTTTCGATACTACGGATGGTTCTGTAACCCCTGCTTTCAATCTAGGATTAGTGCCAATTAGCGGTAAGCTCTATTTTGGTAATGATAACTACTCAGATGAAACTGAAACGTTACAATCGTACTATATCGAGGTTCTTACTCGTGAAAACGAAGATTCGGTAATGACTAGTGAGACTGTTTATACTGGCGGCAATGTTGACCCAAATACCATTTCTTACAATCTTGATTTAACCAGTCTTGATACTGATATGACCACAGAATTTATTATGCGGCTGCATCTTACTACGTCAAACAATTATCAAATGACTAAAGATTATGATTTCGATATTGCCGATTACACAACTGAAGATACATGGGACCCAGATATCACTGTTTCACTTGACAATGAAAACGGTATTGCTACAGTTCATGTAACAAACATTAATACCGTGTTTGGTACTGTTTATGTGCGGCGTTCCTCTAATGTCTCCGACTTTAAAGACTGGGAGAGCATCTGGGAAGAAACTACTGCTGGCACAACAGATATTACCGTAGAAGATAATACCGTTGGTAGCGGTATCTGGTATCGTTATTCTGTACAATTAGAGAATACTGCCGGTGCTATGACCCCGATTAGAATGAGCGATATTATTTTCCCAGATTTCTATACCGCGATTCTATCTCGCGGAGACAAGCAAATCGGCATTCTTTATAACTATCAGATTTCCAGTTATAAACCTGTTGTTAATCGTCAGAAGATGGATACCATTGGCGGTAAATATCCTAAGTTTGCGGAAAATGCTGCGATGAACTACATTCAGTTCTCTATCTCTGGTATGATTTCCGCACAAGAAGACGAGAATAATCTCTTTATGAATGAAGAAGATTATTACGGGGATATGTATCAGAACTATACCATTTATAATGACGAGCAGGGAATTAACGAAAACTACAACTATTTGTGGGAACGTGCTTTCCGCCAAGAACTAGTTAAATGGTTAAACGATGGTGAACCAAAACTCTATCGTTCTAAAACAGAAGGTTTAATGGTTGTTATGTTGACCGATATTAACTTAACACCGAACAAGACCTTAAGCCGCAGACTTTATGATTTTTCCGCTACGGTTTATGAGATTCAAGATGGCAATTCACTTGGGCTTCTTGATTCTCTTGGAATATACGATGTTCATTATAAAGACGAAAACCAGCAGATTTCTGGTGGCGGCGATGAACCAATAGTACCAGAGTATGTTGAAGTTCAAAAGCTTGGACAACTTTATTCTGAAACTGTCAGTGACATGGTGTCTGGCCGTACAGATGTTGTAGCTAATACTATTATGGCACGTTTGATTCAAAGATATGGCGGCGTTCAATCTGATAAAGACCCTGCTGAGGGATATCTAAAGAACGTTAAGATTTGGTTTGAATCTAAGCCGCACATGTTTATTCAAACAGCAGGTGGTTTACAGCTTGTGACTGATATATCTCAATACTCAGAAGAAGAACGTCAGCGTATTCAACTTGGATATAGTTTCGAGGTTAATAACCAAGGTACTGCACCAACTGACACTTTGGTATTTTTTGTGGGCGAAATGGGATATTATCAAATTCCAGATTCAATTGACGTAACCTCTTTATTCTTCCCACAATCTGACGATATTGTAACTGTCGAGTATCTTTTGGATTACAAGGAAAAGAATTCTAGTGGCAGCGTTATTGCCGGTACTTCTGTTCAACGTACTCTCGTGGGGCAAGAGCAGGGAGTGTTTCAACCTTATCAATATCTTGGAGAATCCATTCGCCGCAAATACTCTTTCGTTGCTACTGATGATTATTACCAACAGATGCAATGGTGGAGAGGTATTTGTCTTGACGTTGACCCGTTTGCTATGGTAAATATCGAATATTATAACGAGACAGAATATCATACCTACGAAGTCGGTGATACTGGCGTACTACATATGTTACGTGATACCAATGTACAGGATATGTGCTTCATTGGCAAACGTATGCACATCGTAGATTATAGCCGACAAGACTTCTTACAGAACTGGGAATGCGTAATTGAACCTACTACATATGCGGCGATTACCATCACAGAGGTGCCGCATCCTAAATATAATACCATTTATAACGTAAACGGTAAACAGTATATTTATTACGTTAATGGACAGTGGTATGAAGTTCAAGAAATGGACGATATTGAAAATACTGTCTTAGCTGCTGTGCCAATTGAAGGTATCGTTTCTTACTACGGAAACGTAGTACGTAATAGTTATAACTAGAAACTCGGAGGTGATTGAATGAAACGTAAATATAATTACCATTATGGAGATTCTGTTGGTAATTATGGTGTTATTTTTATTGAAGATATAAATCCTGTTTCTAGTATTTCAGCCTCCGGTAAACGTCATACTTATCGTCAGTGTAGATTTTTATGTCCTTCGTGTCATAAACCTTTTATCGCAAGGGAAGAAAATGTCCGCAGAGGAGCAACTAAACAGTGCTCTTTTTGCGGACATCGTTCGGCGGGGGAGAAAACAAAAAAGCATTATAACTATAATGAACAAATAGGCCCAGATAAAGATGTAGTATATATAACAGAAGTTCCTCCTGTTAATATTTATCCTACGACGGCAACCAGAAGAGCTATATTTTACAATAAAAAAGAGAATGTATTTTTTGAAACAGATATACGAAATGTTCTACGAGGAGATAGTTCTGGTTCAAGAATTTCGCAAGGGGAAAGATATATACGTCAAAGTTTAGATGAATTAAAAATAGGATATATACAACAATATACTTTTAATGATTTAGTTGCTCCTGATACAAATATTCATTTGCGATTTGATTTTTATTTACCTGATTATAATTGTTGTATTGAATATGATGGGGAGCAACATTTCCAATATGTCGAAGGATGGCATAAAAGTATTGAGGATTTCGAACAAAGTCAATATAGAGATTTTTTAAAAGATGAATATTGTCAAATTAATAACATTTTTTTATGGCGTATTCCTTATACCGAACTAAATAAAATTTGTACTAATTTTATTTTAGCCGGATTAAAGAATTTACAAAAGAAAGGATAGGTGCATTAATATATGAGAAAAACTTATCCTTATTTGCAAAATTCTTATATTGAAACCGAAAAAGAAGGTCTTACTCGCCGCGAGTTTTTAGCTCAATTAGATGATATTATTAATCAAAAGCGTTATGCCAAGCTTACTTTATTAAACTGGGCAGAAGAGCCGTTAAAGGAGATTCAAGGAGAAATCGTCTCTGGTTCTCTTTCCAAAGACGGCTCTTCTGCCGTTCGTGTTACAGGAAATTTAACAACGGCAGTTGATGCTGGTTCATACAGCGTTGAAGATGCTAATATGGATTTTGCCATCAACAAAAAGATATTTATTGAAGTAGGCATTAGAAACGATACTAAGCAATATAAAGATTATCCTATTCTATGGTTTCCGCAAGGAGTATTCTTTATTAAAAGTTTTGCTTGCAATTCTTCATCCACTACTGCTTTAAATATTTCTTTAACGGTCAATGATAAAATGTCAATGTTGAATGGTGATGCAGGTGGAACATTCCCATCTACTATTATTCTAGATGAACAAGATACCCAAACTGAAACCGGAGAGTATGCCACAGAGAAAGTGTTAATTTATAATATCATCCAAGAAGTAGTACATCACTGGGGCGGCGAAGATTTAAATAACATTGTTATTGAAGACGTGCCAACAAGAATTAAACGCATTATGCGTTGGAATGGCGATACGCCGCTATATCTCGTATCTAACGGAGGTCAAGCAGAAGCAGGTACTCTGTCTTACGAACCGACTACTATTTTACCAACAGAAGGTCGCTATCTTCAAATTAACAATGGTGACGATGCTGGATATATCTACGACGATTTTGTTTACGACAAAGAGTTAACTATGAACGCAGGACAAACTGTTGTTGATGCTCTTGAAGCAATTAAGCAGTATCTTGGCAACTTTGAATATTTCTATGATGCTTTTGGTATATTTCACTTTAGAGAGATAAAGAACTATCTTAACACCACCCAAGGAAAGATTGTTCTTGACGATATGACAGAGAACGATTATATGGTGGATAGGGCGATTCCAAAAGAGGTTTACACTTTCTCTGATACAAGTAATCTTCTTAGTATCAATATAAATCCGCAATACAATAGCATCAAAAACGATTTTATCGTTCACGGTACAAGGAAAGGCACGAATAGTGATATCGCTTACGATGTGTTCTATCATTTAGTCATTGATAGCAAACCGAATATTGGTAATATTTACACTAACCTTTTACTTTATCGTGAGCTTGATACGGACTTGCTTTGCGGCATCTTTCCAATAGTCGTTCAAGAATTGCCGGAATATGGCGAGTTCAACAGTGTCTACAAAGTCGGGGACAAAGCTTATATGTGGGACGATGATAATTCTTGGAAAGAGCTTAAAGTCGAAGGATATTATACTGCGGCTAGTCCTTATATTACTAAAGATTGGCGTACAGAGCTTTATCTAAAGGGTATGCAAGCTTTGGCTAATAATAGCATTGACAGAGGATATTATTTTGAGGAATTGCGAGCGTTTTGGCCGCAAATCTATGACTTAAAGAATCAACAGTTCTGGGGCGAGGCAGAGGATTCTAGCATTCAAGCCAGAGTGCTTACAGATGGTAACTACTATCTTGATTTTATTGATTCTGCTGGTTCTCTTGGAAAATATAGTGTTTCTAACATCGGCAGACGCACGAATGTAGTGGTCAACGAAGATGTTAACTGTCTATTTGAACCAGAGGTGCCTAATATTGTATTCCTTAATCTTGATTTGAATGATTCTGACCCAGATAAGCTTGCGGAGCTACGTGACGAATGTCAAAACTCTGGTCAACCTTGGGCACAAACTTCTGGCGAGATATTCAAAGCTTTCACAACTGGTGGTTATCACAATGGAGCTTACGACTATATTTGCTCAGAGCTTTATACTCACACGACATATCAAACAACTATTTCTATGACTGCTATTCCTAACTATTGGATTGAACCTAATTCAAGAATTAGGATTGCAGATAATGCAACCAAGACTTTTGGAAACTATATGATACAAAATATTAGTTTACCTTTAGACGTAGGCAGCGTTATGTCTATTACAGCCAATGAATGTGTTATCCAACGATAACTAAAACTATGCGGGCAAGGTTTAATAAAAACCTGCCCGCTTTTTTTAGTATATATAGATTGTGTTCATTTTGAATTTGAGATAAAAGGAGGTATAAGAATGCCGAATGTTATCGGCCAATACAGGTTCCGAGGTACTGGCACTTGTGTGACAGAAGTAGCTTCTTCTAAAAGCTACAAGCCAATTTCTATGACTGGCAGCACGGGAACAGATAATACCTCTTTCCAAGATGTGCGTATCAATACAACAAGTCCGCTGATTCGTGATACTGATTATTATTTATATGTAAAGATTCCACAAGATATGAACTATAATCTTACGTTCAATATCAAACTGACAAAACAAGAGCAACAAGGCGGCACAGAGGAATATCAATTCTTGAAACAGATTACGATTCCTCGTGGCGGCGATGCTACTAATACTTATAATGTGGTATTATATGAAAAGTCCACGGGTGAAGTAAATGCTATGATTCCGCACACTTATCAGCAAGGTGCTCAGAACGTTTTAGACGATATTTATTATGATGCCGTTAATGAGAAATATTATCTTGGTAATGGCAATACTACATATACTGAGACACAGAATTATAATGATATCGTAATGACCGCAAGTTGGATTCACCAAGCTGGTGATTATTACGGTTACGCAGAAATGGTATTCCGCCCAGTAGAAGATAACTTCTCAGAGATTACCATTGAAATGGTTCGTACCGCAGAAGACTATAATATTCAAGGCGTTGGCTCAGGTGGTGAAACTATCTATGGCCGTTACATTCCATTAGATAGCTTTGAATATACATTATATACATTGACTAATCTTGTCAATGATATTAATTCTAATGGTTCGCTTGACCGCGTTGGTGTTTGGTCACATCCCGGTCTTTTAATGGCTGTCAACGGTGAAGAGATTCGTGTTGGCAAGAGCGGACTTTGGGAGATTGACGGCATACTTCCTATCGAGTCTCTTGGAATAGTTGCTGTTGATTACAGAGACAACTTTAGTATTGATTTTATGTACGAGAATTAAAGGAGGTGAAGAATTTTGGATTCGTTTTACGGCGGTAAGAGCGGCCTAAGCTTCGTACTTAAAGGACGTTTTGATTCTATCAGCGATATGGTTCAAGCCTTTAAACGTGGTGATTCATATCGTGACGTTTGGTATAATGAATTTTGTATAATCGACACTCCAAATAAAAATAACGTTGATAATGGTAAGATTTATCAGCGTGGGCTTGACTATACTAATGATATGGGCGGTGCGGTATATAAAGGCCAAATCGTAGGCCCAATGTCCGGTACACCTTTCATGCAGATGAACACTATCCAAGAAGTAAAGAATCAGTCTACTAAAGCTATTCCCGAAGATTGGGAGCGAGTTTATCCAACAGGATATGACACAGATGGCGAAGGTCATGTTATTGGTTACAAGACAACTCTAGACGCAGGAGAAGAAAAGAAGCCGATTGCCACGTTCCCGTTTAGCAAGGCTCACGATACTTCTTTAGTCCCCGGTAAGAGTGAAGATGGTACATTTGTAGACGAGATTACTTGGACTTGGTGCAACATCCGCACCCCAGATGGTAATAAGAGTTCTTGGTATTACGTCGGTTTTACTATTCCATATATGGTTGTTGAATATGACACTCACGCAGTATCTCAGTACAACAGTGCGGGAAACTATCAAGCCGATACTACAACCGTCGAACGTACTGATGACCGCACGCACCCGTTCTTCACCTCTTGGGACTTTGGCATTCCAAAAGGTATCAAAGGTGACGCTATTCGTAATCTTCGTGTAATCACCCCTACGACCGGGGATACTATTTACGCTCCTAGTGCGATTACAGTAGACACAGAGACAGGGCTTGTCTCTCTTGGGGCGGCTGGGTATACAGGACAAGCAGAGGATATTGCGGCTGGTCGCAAGATTCTAGTCTTTGATATGTATTACTATGACGGTCAAATCAACCCCGACCCCGTAATGATTTACGTTGGTGATTTTAACAAGATTGATAATATCACTCTTGCGGACGATGGTACTTTGACTGTTGACTTCTCTCATGACGATAACACAGTCTTTAGCCGCAAAATCAAGTGGATTACGAGCACTACTCTTTCACCCGATACAGGCGTTTTTGTTGTTAATTATAACAATGGTGACCCGGCATTTACAACTACTCTAGATTGGATTAAGTCTATTACGTTAGACGATGATGGTACTATTCACTACCACCATACAGCTAACAATGTAGATGAAACTCATAACAACGTTATCAAGTGGGTAACAAGTGTCGAGTTGAATCCAGCAACCGGTTTATTCACTATGAACTTTAACTATGGTTCACCGCTAACACGTCAGCTTGACTGGATTGATGATATTTATATTGACGAAGATACTGGTGAGATTACCTTACATCACGTCAATGCTGCTATTGGAGAAGATGGCGAGGTTACTCTTCCCGCAAGATTGAAGCTAATCACAAGTGCAGATGTTTCTAGTGATGGTGTTGTTACCATGTACACCAACACTGGTAATTCTATCAAGTTAAAGCAACAAGGTTCTGACGAAGATTATCATATCAAGATTATCGAGAACGTGCTTCTTAACACTGCACTTGCTGATGATAAGAGAATTCAAGTCAAGTATAACACTGAGCGTACCAATACCTATATCGGTGACCCAATCAACTATGTCTATGATATGGTTGTGCGACCAGAGGACTTCCACTTGCTTGTTCTCTTTAATGACCCAACCCACCGTGCTACCGCAGGTGATTTGGATGATAGCGGTAAAGACGAAAACGGCATTACTTGGGTACAAGGTGTTACTGGTTCCGATGGAATTCAGACAAGTAATGGCATCTATTGGAGAGATTACGGTACTATCAAAGACCAAGCGGGTGTTTTGATTGGCTTTAATCTAACACAAGCTGATATTGGTGAGGGTACTGACATTCTTAATTACTTAAACGAACATTATCCAAATGGTTTAACCGAAGGGTCTGTCAAACAGAAGATTGTAACTTTCTCTCCGACTGTAGATGATTCCAAGGATTTCTACGCCTTTGACTACAATTCTTACACTTGGTTCTATCTTGGAACTATTTCTGATACTGGTAGCCGCGATGTTATGCTAAGGACGCAAGGTCAAATCTCTGATACGGATTTACGCAACCTTAATACTAACGGCTTGCTATTTAAAGTTATCCCTACTTCTGGATTAAAGACAGATGCTATTCCAGAGTATTGGGGTCGAGATTATAATACTTGGCAGTAGGTGATAGTCGATGAAACTGATTCAATATACGGGGCCATTCTCCGCAGGACAGACTATCACCATTCCTGCTCAGATTGATTATAGTTATATACATATTGGATTCCAGATTCCCAAAAGACAACCGATTGAGTTGATTGATTCGGTAGCGTTACCAATTGACTTTACTTTGAACGATGTTGGTTATAGAGTCAATAACACGGGAATTTTGGAGTTTGATGAAACGGCAGAGTCCGCGATAGAAATTAAGATAGAGCGTGACCTGCCTTGGGAAAGTATAATCGACATTGCCTACAATGTTGCGAGTCAGTAAGAGAGGGGAGATAAAAGGAAATGCCAAATGGTGAAGACAAGCGATTAAACTTTACATTAAAGATTTGGGATGCACAAGCTAACGCTTATCGTCCTGTTTATATTGCCCCCGATGGCACTGACACGGTACAGGGTGATGTTAAACTTTCTGATGCTACCAATAGCACGTTGAATGCGGCCAGTGGTATGACAGCCGCAACACCAGCGGCAGTCAAGGCTGTGGCGGATACGGCTGCTAACAAGTTAGATAAGGTTGCTAGTGCAGACCAAACCGTTGCTAGCAAGGTGACATTTAACAATGCAGTAGTTGGCAATAAGGGAATTACAGTACCTACTGGGCAATTCTTTACAGGTAATCTTAACGGTAATGCTACAACTGCTACAACGCTTCAGACAGCTCGCCAGATTTCAGTAAAGATTGGTAATGGCACAGCTGGTACTGCCAATTTTAATGGTGGTGCTAACGCGGCGATTGTTATTCCACAGGTCGATGCTTCTGTGGTTACGACTGGTACTTTACCTCTTTCCGTTTTGCCGCAAGGAGCATTGGAAAGATTGGTCAAGGTAGCTGACGAAGAGGCTCGTTTTGCTTTGACAACAGGCGATGTTCAGCTGGGCGATAGTGTCCTTCAGATTGACACTGATACAATGTATATCGTTATCGACACAGCACATCTTGACAGTGCGGCTGGTTATGAAGAGTACGCAGCTGGAACTGCGGTTTTGGCTGAAACAGCAGAGAAAGTGCAACATCAGCTTACAGTCCAAAAGAACGGAGCAACACAGTTTGTCTACGATGGTTCTGTGGCAAGAACTATCAATATCGCTTCTAGCTTTGCGGACTTGACCGGACAAATCGCTGCAAATCAGATTCCTGATGGTATTATAACAAACGATAAGCTAGGAGTCAATTACGCTGGTTCAGCCACTAAAGGCGGCTCTGCTACGAGTGCGGTTAAGCTTGATACTGCCCGCACAATTGCTTTCACTGGCGTGGTAACTGGTTCCGCTACTTTTGATGGTACTGAAGATATTTCCATTGCTACTACTATTGGGGCTGGACAGATTACAGGTACTATGTTGGCTGATAATGCGGTGACTACTGCTAAGCTTTCTAACAATTCAGTGACAAGTGCCAAGATTGTGGATGGTACGATTGTGGCAGCTGATATCGCTGATGCTACCATCACAGGTGCTAAGCTAGTTAACTCTACAATCACTGGCGGCAAGATTGCTTCTAACACAATTACTGCGACCAATATTGCTAATAGCACGATTACTAATGCGAAGATGGCCGCAAACAGTGTTAACTCTAGCAATATCGTAGATGGTACTGTAACTGGCACAGATTTAGCCGCAAATACTGTTACGTTAAACAATCTTGCTAGTGACGTGGGAACTGTTGCTGTACAAAGTTCGCAGCCGACTGATTCAAATGTTAAATTATGGGTACAAATATAAATAACAACTATCTACTCTATTGGGTAGTTGAATATATTTTAGCTAAAGTATATTAGAGAGACAAGGAGGATTTTAGTGGGAACAAAACTAAAAGTTAAGAATCACCTCGTGACGGGGGGGGGCATTATCTAGCCCTGTAATTGGTAAACTAGATAAACTAGACCCCTCTAATTTTAGCGGGGTGATATTTTGGCTTTCGTAAATCTCTTACAAGCAATGTATCCTGTTGGTGCTTGTTATTTTAGCACTGTATCAACCAGTCCTTCTAGTATCATAGGTGGAACTTGGGTTCAAGCTAAAGGAGCGGTACTTGGTATTACCGGAGGAAACTCCTTCGCTAGTGCTGCAAATTATGGTGGAGCATTGAAAATCTCAACTAATCAAATGCCAAGTCACTATCATACAATGACCTTGATTTCATATTCTGCTTCTGGTACGGAACAAAGTCACACATATCCACAAGGCAGTAACCACGGTTCTCTTTATGATGTTGCTGGGGTACAAGACATTAACCACCCGGTAGGGGGGGGCAGAACTATCTGCCCTATCACTTCTCAGTGTATTGCTGGTACCGCACTGCTTAACCTCTTTGGAGGTGAGATAAATGGCATTTGTTAATTTATTTCAAGCTATTTATCCCATAGGTAGTGTGTATTTATCTACTGTATCTACAAGTCCTTCTTCTACTATTGGTGGAACTTGGCAACAAGTTAATAATAGGTTTATTCGCACAGGAACTTCTGCGACACAAACAGGTGGTAGTGATACTATTAGTTGGACGTATGGTTTAGATTGGTTGAGTTACTATTATACTCCTGCTGCTTTTAATCAAGGAAACGAGGATTTCTTTGGCTTATGGAATGAAAGTTCTAGTAACTTTGAATCTGGCAATAGAGTTGACTTAGAAGCTATGTATAGCGTTCATAACTCTTCATTAGCTACTGGTTCTACTACGAGAGAAAACTCAAAACATAGAGGTGTTACAATGACAGTAACAAAAAGCCTCTTACCATCTTATTATACAATCTGTATGTGGGTACGAATAGCCTAAAATATCAACTAGTTTATCTAATATTAGAAAGGTAACTATAAAAATGATATTAGATAAACTCAGAATCACTGTTTCTGGGGGGGGGGCTTAGTCTAACTCCTGATTGTAAACTAAGCCCACGCAAAGAGGTGATGTTCTTTGCGTAACCAACAGAACGTAAAAGTAAGAGTCAATTCAAGTTTTGAAACTATTTGTCCTTTTCCTGTAGGGTATGTTTATATGTCCTCCAATAGCACAAGTCCTGCTAATATCTATGGTGGCACTTGGAGTACAATCAGCGGTGGTAGGTATATGCGTGCGGCGGGTGCGTGGGGTAATGGTGGTAGTAATACTATTACCACTAATAACATGCCATCGCACAGACACGTAATGGGCGGAGGCCGTGCTCACGGTTTCTATTGGGGCGATTTAGACCTGAATATTTCAACGGACGCCACGGTTTCGGCTGGTGCTCCTTATGGTAATAAGCTTGGTACTAAGCAACAAACTTGGGCCGCCACAGACTATACAGGGGGGGGCAGCATTCTACCCAACTTACCAAAATGTTTGGGCGTGGTACAGAACTGCCTAAAGAAGGTGAACGCTTATGCGTAACCTTCAACAAGTTCAAGTCCGTACTTCGAGCGGCTTCGAGAAAATTTGCCCATTCCCCGTTGGTTACATTTATATGTCAACCAATGGCACAAGTCCAGCAAGCACTTATGGCGGCACGTGGTCGGCTCTCACAGATAGTAGGTTCTTGCGGCCAAGTGGTTCGTGGAACTCGCAAGGGGGCAGTGACACTAATAAACATAATCACTGGATGCCGGTTGGTAAAGAAAATGGCTTGCCAGGATTTTCTACCACTGGAATCGCGGGTTGGTCAGATGGTGAGCAGTATGGCATACGAGCAGCCAGAGTCGCACACAGTATCTTTCTTGAAGACGAGTATTTTTCAGCTAATAGCTCAAATGCTACGGAGACTACAACTTACGGGACAACAATTAGCACAGTCCCATCTTACCGCACTTGCTACGCTTGGTATCGCACAGCTTAGTTTAGTAGGTGAGTGCTAATGGCTACTATTGGAACTATTCGTTATCGTAATGGCTCTAATTGGGTGGATATTTTACATCCTATAGGTAGCTTTTACTTTAGCACTGCTTCAACCACTCCTGCTAATCTGTTTGGTGGAACGTGGGTACAAATTACTGGGGCTGTTATCCGAGGAAATAATTCTCTTGGCTACGGTGGTAGTGATACACATACTATGACTGAGAACGAAATGCCCTCACACCGTCACAAAATAACAACTGGTGAATGGTCTAGTGCTGGAAGTTCCTATATTCCTGTCTATGCAGGTAGAACACCAAATGGTGTTAATTATACTGTATACACGGGGGGGGTGCTGCGTTTACAGAACTCCCAAGATATTACAACTGCTATATCTGGTATCGCACCGCCTAAGAGAAGAGGTGAGTGGTAATGGCCGCACACCTTAAATATAAATCTGGTAACTCTTGGATAGATTATAATTTAGTTGTTTATCCTGTAGGTGCTTACTATTTTAGTAACTCTTCTACTAGTCCGGCTAGTTTATTTGGCGGTACTTGGTCTGCGGTTACTGGTAGGTTCTTATATATGAACGCTGGTACTAGCACCGGTGGAGCAAATTCAAGGACAATTGAGCCTTCGGCTTATTGGATTCCGGGAATGTATTTAAAAAACACTAATCAAGAGACTTCTGATACTTTTGGCTTATGGAGTCCCCCGAATGGATTTCAAAATAGAGTTCCGGTACTACACGTAGCAGGAACAAAATTATACGAAACTAGTCCTCGATGGTCAGTTTTTATTACGCCATTTTCGGTTTCTACCACTCCATCTTATCAAACAGTTTATGCTTGGCGTAGAACAGCTTAGTTTACATCAATTTATCTAATATCCTTATCGAAAGGATATTATCTATATGCTTCAAGTGACAATCTTTAGGTCGCTTGGGGGGGGGGCATAACACCCCGATAGCTCTCAAGCGACCTCTTTCTGGCGGTGGTTTCAATGGCTAGCGTCGGAACAATCAAATATAAAAACGGTTCTTCTTGGATAGATATTTTGCATCCGGTGAACAGCTTCTACTTTAGCTATGCATCAACTTCTCCCAGCAGTCTCTTCGGTGGTACTTGGACACAAGTGACAAATGCCGCACTCAGAGGTGCTAAATCTACTGGTTATACTGGTAGTGATACGACTACTCTTACAACTAGTCAAATTCCAAAACATACACATAATAGTTTACCAAATACTATTTACTTTTGGGTAACTTATAGAAATGGTTTTCCAAATGGAAATGGAGATACTGGTTGGGGATTAACAAATAGCAATCACACCGCTTTCTATTGGTCTGGAACTAATAATTCAGCGGGGGGGGGCGGCTCACACACAAATATTCAACGCTCCTTCAATTGCTATATCTGGTATCGCACTGCGTAAAACCAAGAGGGTGATAGAGAATGCCTAATATTAAATATAAAGCCGCAGATGGCAGTTGGACAGACATTCTTTATCCCGTTGGTGCATATTATATTTCTAATACTTCAACCAGTCCAGCCAATATATTCGGTGGTACTTGGTCACAAATCACTGATGGTAGATTTATGCGACCAGCAACGAATGTTAATGTAGGTGGAAGTAATAGTCATTATCATTGGACAGCTATTGGATATGGGTTAGTTGATGAAACATATGCTTATTTGACCGGTTATCCGGGTACAGGTATTGCTAATAGTAGAACTTTAACAACTAGGGGTGGTGATGTTTCTATGCACCATTCTTCCGCTACTAAACTGCTAAGACAAAATTCAACCTCCTCAGACAGCTCTATCCCTGCCTTTAGAGGATGCTATGTTTGGTATAGAACCGCTTAGAGAGTTATCCATATAGCATAATCCTTTTAGAAAGGATACTATATGGTAAATATGTTTTTTGACACGTGTGGAAATGTACCGCCTAGAAAAGTTTGGGTGGTGATGTAGAATGGCTAGCACAGTTGGAACCATTAAATATCAAAATGGTTCAAAATGGGTGGATATTTTACACCCCGTTGGCTCATTTTATTTTTCTACAGAAGATATATCACCTTCTATGCTTTTTGGCGGAACTTGGGCAGCAGTCGCTAACGCTACACTTCGAGGTTCAACAACTGTTGGGTATGTAGGCAATGATACTCATACTATTACAAAAGCAGAAATGCCAAATCACTATCACGTTTTCGATGGTGCTTGGGGTTGGACTGTCTCTATTGGCTTTAATACTGGTCATTATAACATTCCTACTAGAACGGATTTAACGGGTAATACCGAAGTTCAAGAAAATCCTACAGCGGGGGGGGGCAAGCAATGTCGCTTGTCCAGCGTTCTTACAACTGCTTTATTTGGTACAGAACTGCGTAGATTTTTTGGCGGTGGTGTAAATGGTATTTACTAATTTACTTACCGCAATGTATCCAGTAGGTAGTATATATCTATCTACAACTTCTACTTCTCCTTCAAGCACTATTGGAGGGACTTGGACACAAGTCAAAGGTGCTACTCTAGCCGCAACTGGTAGTAACTCTTTTGCGGGTGCGGCTAGTTATGGTGGTAGTTTGAAGATTTCAATTAATCAGATACCTTCGCATAATCATTTTATCTATATGCATATGGGTAGTGGCAATACCGATGCACAGTCTGGTATAGAGTATGTTTCTGGCGGAACAGAAAATACTAGGATGATAGGTGATGTAGGGGGGGGGCAAAATTATTTGCCTTACCACTGGAGCTGCTACATTTGGTATCGAACCGCTTAACTCTCTTTTGGGAGGTGGTTTAATTGGCTAACCTCCTTTATAGAAGCGGCGATAGTTTTATCGACTTTGATTTTGGTATCGACCCAATAGATTGCTATCCTGTAGGTAGCATTTATGTATCTGCCAATAGTACCAGTCCCGCTACGCTTTTTGGCGGGACATGGACTCCTATAACAGATGGACGTTTTTTACGGCCTAGTGGTAGTTGGAATCAAACTGGTGGTTCAGATACTCACACGCACTGGACAAATGTAGGTAAAGCAGCTGGGGAGACTGCTATTTACATAGCTGATGATACATCCTGGCCGGGTTCTCAATCTCAAGTGTCTACGACTTTTGGCGGTGCCCAGTTGAAAAACTTTACACCGATATATGCTCAGAATAAACAGCCAATGCGGCAAGGTTCTATTGCTCCAACGAGCACTTTACCATCTTATAGAACTGCATACTTCTGGCGTAGAACTGCTTAAATTTAAGAGGGAATTAGGGTTTAATCGCTCTAATTCCCTCTTTTTTTATTGGGCAAAAGCAATAAAATCTTAGCCTAGTTTTTTCATAGTAATATAGATTATGACCATATAAGAACAGAAGGGAGAAAAGGCATTTTGGACGCTATTACTACCCTTCTATCTCAATTATCTATAGAAGGAATCATTCTTGTTATAGTTCTTTTTGCGGTGGCTGTCAAGTTCTTAGGCGAGCTTTTTGAATATCTTTATAACAAATTAAAAAAGTATTTCGATATCAAAGATGCTAAGGAAGAACAGCACGAAGAGATTATGAACAAGCTAAATGCTCTAGAGACTCGTTCTGTCAAACAGGAGGAGCGTAGCGAACATCGCCAAGCTCAGGTTGACAAAATAAGTAAGCAGTTAGACGAGCAAGACCGCAAGAGTGCTAACTTACAACTAACGCTAGAGAACCAAACCAAGGAAATCTCTAGTCTCAAATCACAGATTAGCACTTTGACAGAACGAACGCAAGATTCAACTCGTGCTTACTTAATAGACAAGCACCATCATTTCTGCTATCAGATTCACGGGATTGACGATATGTCTCTTCAGGATATGGAGAGACGTTTTATGTATTACAAGGCAGCTGGCGGCGATACCTTTATTGACGGTTTGATGGACGAGGTTCGTGCTTTGCCACGTCTTACCTTAGAACATATGTCGGGTCAGATTAGAAAGGAGAACTAGATGCCCGCAGAACTTAAAGATTTCGTGGTCAATCTAAAGTCCCTTTCTCAGGATATAGAAGACCCGATTATTCAAGGTGGCGGCGATGCCAATGGCCGCACACTTAGAATCATCTTCACCCAAGAGGCCGCAGACATGTTCACTCCATATACCAAGGTCTATCTCTATTGGAATCACCAACAGTTAAAGACCTACGGAGTGAATGTCTTTACTAGAGTTTCTAAAGACGAAAGTTGTTTTAACCCTCCCGTCTGGGAAATTCACTGGCCTAAAGCGATGTTACACGAGGGCGATGTTCTTTGTTGTATCAAACTCGTGGACGATATCTCAATCTCTCCTTCTAACAACTTCCTAGTTCACGTTCTTCAAGACCCGAACGACGGAAGTTCTTTTGTTGTGGGAGACGATTATAGCATCTTTGACAAAGCTGTTATCGAAATGAACGCTGCTACGGAACAAGCAAAGAAGCAGCTCCAAGAGCAGCAAGAAGAGTTTGAAAGTATGCGGCAGGAGTTCACTTCTTTGAAAGATGATGTTCAAACCGCACTTGATAAATCAAATGAAGCCTATGATATGGCTCAACAGGCATTAGAAGCTGTACAAGGAGAACTGACAGCTTTTGGTGTATATATGACAGAAATATAATATAAACAGAAAGGAGAGTAAATGCCCGCAGCAGATAAAGTAATTCGCTTTTTCCACGGTAACGAAGCTGATATTGATGCTAAGATTGAAGATAGCACTATTAACAGCTCAGATTTTGTAGTTACTGCGGATACTGACAAGTTAATTTATATTGATGAAGACTTATCTAAGCACGAACTTGGCGGTGGAGACTCTGAAACCACCCAAGAGCACGAAGTTCAGCTGGGCACTGGTGGTTCTATTGGAGGACTTGAAACGGGTGATACCATCCCTGTAGGGACTACTCTCGATGAACTTATTCAGATGCTAACACAAGTTTCCGTTCCTGCTACTTACACTCAGCCCGGAGTTACTTGCCGTGTTTCTAGTGGCACTAGTGCTGGAAATTATGAAGTAGGAACTGAAATCAACACTACTATTCAAGGTACATTCACTCAGAATGACGCCGGTGCTTTAACCTCTATTGAAATTAAGAAGAACGGCAGCTCTGTACTTTCCTCTCCAACTTCTCCTGTTACTACAGACGCTCAGGTTTTCACTCTTGGAGACGAAACTGTTACATTCACAGCTACCGCTACTTACGCCGAAGGTGCAATCAAGAATGACAACCTCGGTCAGCCCTCTCCTGAAGGACATATTCAAGCTGGTTCCAAGACTAGCAGCAATGTTTCTTTCACTGGTAAGCGTAACCTTTTCTACGGAACTGGTGTAGGTGCTGTTCCTGAACTTACCTCTGAGGTAATTCGTGGTCTTAGTGGCAAGCAGCTCAGTCCTTCTAGCGGAACTGTCTTTAACATTAACATTGTAGTTGGTCAGCAGTATGTAATCTTTGCTTATCCCGCAACTCTACGTGACGTTAACCAAGTCATGTATGTTGAGACAAATGACACTGGTATGGCTGCAAGCTTTACCAAGAGCAACATTTCTGTTCAGGGTGCCAATGGTGCGGCTGGTGCAGATTACAAGGTTTATAGCTATGGTATGGCTACACCTGCTCAGGCTCCAATGACTTTCAAGGTAACTATTTAAGGAAGGGAGGAATAGACTATGGCTTATCAATCTAATCAGCTTCTTGTAGCAGTCAAGGCTTATGCTCGTGGTAACGCACTTCCTCTTGACGCTTCTTCTGTCTACGAATCCCTTGCTGAAGCTCAGTCCTACGCTAAGGCCGCTAACGCCTATGCTGGTCAAGTCATTACCGTAAAAGAGGGTGATAAGTACAACGCTTACATTCTCGATGGTACAGCTGGCAGTTATACTCTAAGCAAGGTTGGCGTTGATGCTTCTGCGGTTAAGAACTATGTTCAGGTAGTCTCCAATCTCCCCGAAGAGGGACAGGAGCAGGGTGTTATCTATATCAACACCACAGATTCTAAGGGGTATATCTATGATGGCTCTGAGTTCCAAGTAATCTTCGAGGATGTTACCAACGAAGAGGGTGAATCTCTCCAAGAGCAACTAGAGAATCTTGAAACTGAGCTTGCGGCCAAGGCTCCTATCAACAACCCAGTATTCACTGGTACTGTTACTCTTGCGGCTGACCCAACACAAAACCTAGAGGCCGCAACTAAGCAGTACGTTGACCGCCTTGTTGCCGGTATCAACGACTTTACGGTTGGCGTTGTTGATTCCTCTACCCCTCTTCCTGCTACTGACTACGAAGTTGGTCAAACCTTCCGCGTTGCTGAAGCTGGTACTTACGCTGGCGTAGAGTGCGAGACTGGCGATTTAATCATCGTTATCAAGGACTACGCACAAGGTACTGCTTCTAACGCAGACTTCCTAGTTGTTCAGGCTAACGTTGATGGTGCTGTTACCGGCCCTGATGCTTCTACCGATGCTAACATCGTTGTCTTTGATGGTACCACTGGCCGCAAGATTAAGGACTCTAGCGTAACTATTGCTAGTGTTTCTGACGCTGTAGCCAAAGCTCACGAGCACGCTAACAAGGCAATTCTTGATACTTTTACCAAGAACGAAACTCAGCTTCTTAGCGAAGTTGATTCCAAGATTACTACTGCTCTTGGAGACTATGCTACCACCGAAGACCTTGCGGACTATGTAACCACTGAGACTTATGAGACTGACAAGGCAACTAACGAGTCTCGTTTTGGTACCATTGAAACCAACCTTAACACTAAGATTACCGCTACTGACCTTGCTAATAAGATTGGCGAGATTGGTGACGGCGTAACCGTTAAGGAGTATGTTGATACTGCGGTTGGCTCTGGTGGGGCTGATGTAGCTGAACAAATTCTACAGGCCAAAACAGAGGCAATTACTGAGTCTAAGGCTTACACAGATACAGCTATGACTATCACCGAATTTTAGTAGGTGATGCCACTTGGCCGCAAAGGTAAAATTCTACTCAACAGTTGCTTCCAAACTTGCGGATTTACCTGTTGTAGACGGTCAATTTATTCTTGTGCGTGACCAACGTACAATCTATGTGGACTTAAACGGGATGCGGCTTGGGTACCACGATATCCAAGTCGTATCCTCTGAGTCTGACCGCACACAGATTCTCGCCCCTACCGAGGGGTTTTATTATGTTGACGAAACAAATGTTATGTGGCGTTATAAAGGCGGATGGAAACAAATTACTCCATCCAACGTAACACCTTTTGTTTACGGAGAGTTTGACTCTTTTCCAGAGGTGGGTAAAGAGGGAACTCTATATGCCACAAAGAATGCAACATATATTTGGGATTCAACTTTGAGTTCGTATATTTGTATTGCTAATAAAACAGAATGGAAAGAGGGATAAATGGCACTTGTTAATTTTCATCGTTTAGATGCTGCCACTTATGCTGGTATTGAAACCAAACAACCTGATACCATCTATTTTGTCACAGATGCTCGCCGCATTTACATGGGTGAAAAAGAATATGGTCTACAGGTAGTAAGCGGTACTCGTCCCGGCACTGGCTCTCTAAATACTCTTTATATTGATTCTACTGCTCATACCATTAGCTATTGGAACGGCACTTCTTACGATGCTCTTGAGATTCCTTTTGGCACCTCTATTTCTGGTAGCGGCGATGATGCTCACCTAGCCACCACAAAAGCAGTGGTTAATTATGTTACTTCTAAGCTAACTGAGCTTGACGTAAGTGCTCTTGAAGGCCGTGTTGATACTCTTGAAACCGAAATGGGTACGGCTAAAGGCGATATTACTACTATCAAAGGTCAGATTACCACAATCAATGGCGAGGGCGAAGGCTCTATTAAGAAAGCCGCTTCTGACGCTCAGACTGCTGCTATCGCTGCTGCTAAGACCTACACTGACCAAGAGACTGCTAAGAAAGCAAATCTTGAGCACACTCACGATATTGATGACGTAACTGGGCTACAGGATGCTCTTGACGGTAAGGCTAATGCTACTCACACTCACACTACCGCTCAGGTAACCGGTCTTGATACTGCCCTAAGTGGTAAAGCTGATAAAGCTACTACTCTTGAGGGCTATGGCATCACTGATGCTTACACTAAAACTCAGACTGATTCCAAGATTGCGGAATCAATTGCCGCTGCTGACCACCTAAAGCGTGAGATTGTCGAATCTCTTCCCGAAGTAGAAGAAGCTGACGAGAACACTATCTATATGGTTCCACAGGGCGGTTCTACAGAAGACCCCGGCACTTCTACTTCTCACTATAACGAGTACATGCTTATCAACGGTGCCTTTGAACTTGTTGGTAGCTCTCAGGTAGACCTAAGTGGTTACGCTACTGAGACTTTCGTTACCAACGCTATCAACGCACTTGATGTTGCTGATGCTGCTGTTGCTAATCAATATGTTTCTCAGGTAGTTGAGACTGACGGTAAGATTGCTGTCACTCGCGTACCTCTTCCTGTCACCTCTGTGACCGAAGGCTCTGCCAACGGCACCATCGCTGTAAACGGTGCAGACGTAAACGTTCACGGTCTTGGTTCCGCAGCCTACACCGATGCTGATGCCTATGAGGCTGCCGGTGCTGCCGCTGCTGCTATTGCCGCACTTGATAAGGCTGATTCCGCTCAGGCTGGTCAGTATGTCTCCGCTGTCTCCCAAGAGAACGGCGTAATCACTGTTCAGCGTGCGGCTCTACCTACTGCTCCTGAGATTACCACTGGTGGCACCAATGGTACAATCAAGGTCGGCGAAGAAGAAGTAGCTGTCGCTGGTCTAAAGTCTGCGGCTTATACCGATGCTTCTGCTTATGCTACCGCCGCACAAGGTGCCAAAGCTGATACTGCTGTTCAAGAAGTAACCGAAGGTACCGCTAACGGCACAATCCTTGTTGATGGTACTCCTGTTGCGGTACACGGTCTTGGCTCTGCCGCTTACACTGAGACTACTGCTTATGCTACTGCTGCACAAGGCACTAAGGCCGACCAAGTATTTGCTGCTCTAACTTGGCAAGAAGGTTAATTTTATACAGTAACGATTAATTAGGAGGAGGCGAGCACAATATGGCTTTGCTAAGTATCTACAGGGGCACTCAGGCAGAAGTGTCTGAACGCCCGGTATCAGATGGTGCTCTCCTGTTCGCTACTGATACGAAGAAAATCTATCTTGACAAAGGCTCTAGTCGTGTGGAAATGTCTTCTCTACAAGACTTAAGCGATTATATCACTTCCACTCAACTATCATCTGCTATTGGAGCAGAAGCGTCTGCACGCCAAAAGCAAGACCAATTACTCGAACAAGCTATTGACGATAAATTAGGTGCTGACGATATCATAGCGGGTAGCAACGTTCAAGTTAATCACGACGATGAATCTGGACATATTACAATTTCTGCTACCGATACTAAATATAGTGCCGCCACGACAGAAACTAGTGGTCTTATGTCTGCCGCTGACAAGGAAAAGCTAGACGGTATCGCTACGGGGGCTAACAAGTACACGCTTCCTACTGCTTCTTCTAGCACTCTTGGTGGTGTCAAGACTGGCTCTAACATTACCAATAGCTCAGGGACGATTAGTCTAACCAAGGCAAACGTTACTGCGGCTCTTGGCTACACCCCGCCTACTACAGACACTAACACTTGGATTGCCTTCAAGGGAGCCTCAACGTCTGCGGCTGGTACTGCCGGTTACGTCCCTGCTCCCACGGCTGGGGCCGCAAACCGCTATTTTAGAAGTGACGGAACGTGGACTGTGCCGCCCAACACTAATACCACTTACACGCTTACCAAGAGTGGTTCAACAATTACTCTTAATGGTAGCGATGGTAGTGAGACAAGTGTAACTGATTCTAATACCACTTATACGCTTAGTTCTTTTGGAGTAACAGCTACGGCCACTGAGCTTAACTACATGGACGGTGTTACAAGTAACGTTCAGACTCAGCTCAACGGTAAGGCCGCAAGTTCTCACACACACAGCGTTGCTACAACGTCTGCGGCTGGATTCTTGCGTCAGTTAAATGGTAGCACTTCTAACTTCCTTCGTGGAGACGGCACTTGGGCAACTCCAACCGCAACTATAGCAGACGGTTCTATCACCACGGCGAAACTTGCCACCGACGCTGTTACATCGGCTAAGATTGCAACTAACGCGGTTACTGCTGATGGTATAGCCGCTGGTGCGGTTGGTACTTCTGAACTTGCTTCTAATGCAGTCACGCTTGCTAAACTCGGCTCTGATGTTGGAACTGTAGCAGTTCAATCTTCAACACCCTCTGATACCAATGTAAAGCTTTGGATTCAGATTTAACAACTGGGCGTATCAGAATAAATCTGATACGCCTTTTTTTATTATATATAGAGAAAAAAGACTTAAAAGGAGGTGGTTAGATGGCAGATGCTTATGGTAGCTGGGCTGGTTCTTATGGCAGATGGCGTTGCCATATCCATTACGGCATAGAATCTCAAAATGATTCAAGTGCTGTTGTCTACTGCCAAACTCGATTTAATACTAACGCTTGGGGTTTCGACGTATTCGGCACCGACAAGGCAACTGTAAATGGCGTTACCAAGTCTCAGTCAACGGTGACTCACTATTCTGCTTCTGGACAAACCGTAGACACCACAATGATTACTCAGCGTCAGACTATTAGCAAGGGAACTTCTGCTAAGAGTATTTCCGTATCTGGCTCTATTCAAATTACAGGTGGTTATCAAAACGGCACTTCTTCTGCAAGCGGCTCTGTTTCTGTCCCTGCTATTCCAGTAACAACACCCGGAACTCCTAGTAATGTAGCAGCTAGCCGCACAGCTGATAATAACATCCGCGTTACGTGGACGCTTAATAAACCATCTAGCGGTTCAATTAGTAAAAATACAATTCAAGTACAAATTGATGATGGCTCTTGGACAACTTTATCTAGCTCTTTATCTGCTACTGCTACTTCTTATAGTTACACAGCTGGTACGGCTAATCATCGCTATTGTTTTCGTGTATCTTCTACTTCTAGTGCCGGTACTTCTGGATATGGAACAAGCGGCTATGTTTATACTACTCCCACCACACCTTCGTCTGTGTTCGGCGTGCAGTACGATAACTTAAAAGGCGTTACTGCTGTCGTATCAAACGTCAATTGGTGCGACCACCTTGAATGGCAGAGAAGCACTAATAATTCTAGTTGGACAACAATTAGCGGCCAGTCTGAAACTTCAATTACCGATGATATTTCAACCGATAGGCCATATTATCGTTGTCGTGCGGTTGCTCCATCTGGCTTAGCGGGAAGTTGGAGCAGTGGTGCTCGTGTATCTAAGGCGGTACGTGCATGGGTAAATAGCAGCACTCCACCTGAGAAAATTTTTATAAATGTTACAAGCGGTTCTTTAAAGGGCGTTTACTATCAAGCCGCTTAGGGTATATATCATATATCAGATTAATTGTCAAAGAGAAAAAAGGAGTGAAGTATGCGTATTCTTGACGAAAACGACCAAGAGCTACAGCAAGAAGACCTTAATCTTACTCTTGGGTATTTGGTAAGTGACCAAATTCTCAAAGAACATCACGACGCTGTACCCGAGGTGCAAGAAGAAGGTCATTATTATCCCGAGACTTTTTACTTTATGGACGGCTCTCAATACGAGGTTGACACGGAAAGCGAAAATGACCCTTGTGTAGAACCCAACGAGGATGGAGTCAGCTTCAATTATGTTGCTCCCGAGGGCGAAGAACCTCGTGAATACAAAGGGTGTGACGTTAAATATATCATTGACGTAGAGCATCAAGACGCTAAAGAAGCCTACGACGAAATGGAAGATATTCAACGTTATAAACTTTATACTGAAGAACAACTTCGTGAGAACGCTGTCAATCAAGCAAACGCGGAAAAGCAAGCGAAGCTTTCTACTCAGGCAATCTCTCTAATGTCTTTTATGGCCGCACCAATGTCTCTTGAAATGACCGATGATGAAGTACAGAACTTTGCTTTAATCATGCCAGACTTTATTGCGGGCAATGATTATGAGAACAAGGCAGTTGTTAATTACAACGGCAATCTTTATCGAGCTATTCAGGCTGTTCCCGCAAGTGTCACTCAGACATATACTCCTGACCAAGCTAATTCCTATTGGAAGCGTGTAGACGAGCCTAACGAAGAAGGTATCTATGCTTGGAGTCAACCTTATGGTGCAACCGATTGCTATCAGATTGGCGATAAGGTCACTTATCAAGGCAAGACTTGGGAATGCACAGCTGCTAACTGCGTGTGGGCACCCGGAGTTTATGGTTGGAAAGAAGTTGGCGAATCTGGCGGCGGTGGTTCAGAAGAACCTGAGCCTCCTACCGAAGAATATCCTGATTGGGTGCAGCCAACAGGCCAACATGATGCTTATAGGATTGGTGACAAAGTAACCTTTAAGGGCAAGCATTATGAGTCTATAATCGACTATAATACTTGGTCACCAGAAGCATACCCCGCAGGTTGGAAAGAAGTCTAAAGAAAGGAAGTATACTAAATGGACATTGTAGCTGAACTTACTGGAATGCTTAACATTCCTATTCTTATTCTTGGTCTTTTGATTGGTTTTGTAATCAAGCATCTTGTTTCTGATGAAACTATTCAGAACAAATACATTCCTGTAATCAACGTAGTAGTTGGTGCAATCATCGGTGTTATTCTTGCAGTTACCGCTGGTACTGCTATTACCGCTGAGGCTATTCTTCTTGCGGTCATTGGTGGAGCAGTATCTTGTGTTGCTTCTTGCGGTGTATATGATACTTTTGCCGCTTTCATTGAGAAAGGTGACACAACTGTAACCGAGGTAGAAGACACTGAAGATGCTGACGAGGAAGTTGCTGTAGGCTAAGGAGGTTTTGATGGCTGAAGTTTCTACTGATATGCTCGACATTGACGAAGAGCTAGACGCTATGGGTCAGGGTGACCCTGAGAATGATGTAGAAATCACCGAAAGTGTAACTAAGGAAGGTGACGCTCAGTAATGAAAAATTGGGAGAAACTTGAAGCAGATGTTAACAAGATTCTAACCAAACATTATACCTCTGGCCGTTCTGGTGCTAAAGTAAACAAGGTAATTGTTCACTATAACGCTGGCAATCTAACTGTTGAGGGTTGCTATAGCGTCTGGCAAACTCGTGCGGCTTCTGCCCACTATCAGGTAGAAGATGATGGCCGCATCGGTCAGCTTGTTTGGGATAAAGACACTGCTTGGCACGCTGGCAATTGGAATGCTAACATTTCCTCTATTGGTATCGAGCACGCGAATCGCTCTGATGGTACCATCACTGAGGCTTGTCTTGACAACGGTGCTCACCTAGTTGCCGCAATCTGCAAGTCCTATGGTCTTGGCCGTCCGCAGTGGCTAAAGAATGTATTTCCGCATAAATACTTCTCTCCTACTTCTTGTCCCGGTCAAATCTATGGTTCTCAGAAGAACGCTTACATCGAACGTGCTCAGTATTGGTATGATAAGATGAATGGCAAGAATCCTTCTAAACCATCCACTCCTACTGGCTCTACTTCTTCTGGTTCTTCCACTAGCACTTCTAGTGGCAAAGAATATACTGGAACAGGCTTTGGCGGCAAGTATCAATGCACTGTTAGTGCTCTAAATGTCCGCACTGCTCCTGACACTTCCGCTGAGGTTGTTGCCAAGTATACCAAGGGTCAAACCGTAACTCTTGACGATTGGTATAAGATTAATGATGGTTGGGTCTGGGGTCGTTACACTGGCGGCACTAGCGGCAAGAAGCGTTACGTTGCTGTTGGTAAACCAACGGGCAAAGCTGAGTCTGATGATTACCTAATCAAAGTTGGTTCTACTGCTGGTTCTACCAAGAGCGTTGATACTCTTGCTCAGGAAGTAATTAATGGCAAGTGGGGTTCTGGTAATACTCGTAAACAAAAGCTGGAAGCAGCCGGTTATGATTACGACGCTGTTCAGAAGCGTGTCAACGAGATTCTACTTGGTAAATCTTCCAGCTCTTCTTCTAAGAAGAGTAATACCACAATTGCTAAAGAAGTAATTGCGGGCAAGTGGGGCAACGGCGATACTCGTAAAAAGAAGCTTCAAGCGGCTGGTTACGACTATAACGCTATTCAAAAGCTTGTAAATCAAATGCTTTAATCTCTAAATAAAAAAGGGGTACTCTTTAATCAAGAGTACCCCTTATTTTTTTTATCTATTTACATAATATGTTCCGATACATTGTGAGCCGCACGCTTCCCAAATCTGCCTGAATTCATCTTCTGGGATACCGACTTTACCACCATTGTTCTCATTTAGAGAATCGGCAAACGCCACTATTCCATTTTCAATTCCATAAACTACTACGCAATGTGCGTTTTCGTACATTGTATAGTAATTGTTATAAGTAATGTCAGTAAAGCGGGGGAAATTATAGTCATTGGTGAACCATACAATCATTGGTTGACCTGAATTAATATAGCTCTTAAACTCTTCCCAAGAAATACCGCTCTTGTTTACGGTTCGGAAAGATGCCTTTTGCGGCACTAGGTAATTATTCATACAGATAACCAGCGACCCCGCAAAACAATATCCCGTATCTGTCGTTGCATCACCAACATAGGCTTCAATAAAATTATCTTCACTGTAGTTCATACACGGAATCAGGTCTTTAATCATAGTATCGTAACCATAGGCATTCAAGAAACTCGCTGCCGCCGCAAACTCGTCCCCAGACGGAAATTCCGGTAGTTGTTGAACAGCCTCTACTTGTGCAATGTGAGTTTCCATCGGTCTATCATAGACGATAGGAACTTCTGCTTGCTGCTCTTGGGCTACTTCTTGCGGCTGGGATGTTTGGTCATTGCAGCTTTTTAATGTGATACCCCACATGGTTAAAGCAACCGCAAATAGAGCAAAACAAATATAAATTAAAATCAAGTCTTTTGTTTTACGATTCATCAAAAGCTACCTTCTTTTCTCGGCTCTCTTGGATAGCAGCTCGCCCGATACAAATGGCATCTGCTATATCACTTGATACCTCTATATTATACCACTTTTGAACGAGCTGTATAGCGTAACGCTTTTGTTCAGCTCGTTTGCGGCCAAATCCTCCGCCAAGAACTTTACGCCAATGAGAAGGAGCGGATATAGACCAATCTATATCCATATATCCGCACCAAAGAATAATAGCCGCCTGAGCATAGGCAAGGTGCTTATATGTTAAAGCATTTCCTGCTTGTAACTGAATGTCTTCGAAATAGATTTTTTCGAACTCATATTCATGGTAAAGGTCGGCAAGATTCTTGTAAATCTCTAAAAGCCGTCTATCCATTGGGGCGGTTTTTGATACTGAAAAAGTATTTGCCGCAATTAATTTTTTATCATCAAAAATCGCCCATCCACTTGTTCCAAGAGCTTGGTCTAAAGCTAAGAACTTCACTCTTGAATCACTATCTGCGGCTGTTGTTCCTCTTGCGGCTGAGGAATAATTTTAGGTGGCTCTTGAAAAAGACCAGCAGCATTACGGAAAAAAACTGCCGCGTTATCAAATAGCTTAGCAAATAAAACAGTTGTCGTTACCTTACCAACGCCGCCTGTTACGGGAGTAATAAAGGAAGTACCCCAACAACTTTTATCTGTTAGCTCACTTTCAAACCATTCTCTATCAACATCGCCGCAAAGTTTACCGTTTTCGTCATAGTTCATACCAACATCAATAATACAGTTGTTACCATAGCTCTTAATATATAGCGGATTATCTTTGCCCCAGTATTTTGGTTTTCCAATAGCAGAAATAATATAATTCCAGTTATAAGGGTCAGAAGCTATTTCGTTACTTTTGCTGTGAGCTAGAGTAACGGTCATATTCTTTTGGGTAAGAATTTCTGCTAGTGGTCTACCCACTCGGACAGAACGACCTAAAATCAAACAGCGTTGGCCGCTAAAGTCTTCTGATTTATGCAACGTCTCCATAATCTTCATACATGCTACAGCAGTACAAGGAGCATTTCTGTAGGCTATTGGAGAAATGTTCCCGATTAGGTTTCCAAGAGACGCAGCAGATAAAGAGTCAATATCAAGACGTACTGGAATAAGATTGTAAAGCGTGCGGTTCATATTACCATAATCTGAAATAATGATGATACCGTGAACCTGCGGCTTGCTTGCGGCGGCAGTAATCATCTGTGCTACTTCAAACGGAGTGTTAGCGATATAATCATCGACAATTGCTCCATATAATGAACCGATTGACCGGAGATTTTTCAGATAAGAAGCTTCTCCGGTTTCTTCAATATCAGATTGATGAATAACTGCAAGTGTAGGGCGTAAACTTTGAAACGGTAAAATAGCATCTTGTTCGAGTTTTTTTACCGTATTTTGAATTACTTCACGACTAGTTAACATTTTAAGCTCCCGATGTTCCCCAGCCGCCACGGTCAGCATTACCTAGCGTTGAAACTTCTTCAAATTTAAGAGGCGGTTGATTCATTTGGATTCTAAACTGGCATAGACGAGTACCTTTTGGAATCATTACATCACGAGTAGCGTAGGCAGGGAACTTCCATTCGTCACCATCGCCGCAAAAACTATGGTCAAATATGCCGATTGAATTAGCCTGTAGAAGACCCCAACGCTTAAAGGTAGAAGAACGAGGAGCCATGATAGCTTCGTAACCTGTTGGTAGTTCCATTGCTACTCCCAGTGGGATATACATAAACTCTCCAGCTTTCAAAGTAACATCCTCATAAACGTAGAGGTCGCACCAATCACCACGCTCGTTCATTACAAGGTGCGGTGAACTGGGGTAGTATTTGATACGGATGGTTTCGGTAAGATAATCGTTCAAAAATCTCCAATCTTCGTCACTTACATAGATAATATTCTTCTTTGAAAGGTCTTCTTCACTCCATTGTAGAATCTCGACGCTCATACTTCACCGTTTCCATTGGAGTACCTTCTGGTTCCTTAGCATCGTCAAAGACCTTGGTTGCTTTAACAATAAAATAGCTATCAACTACTTCTTTACCCTCTTTAATTGGCTTTTCAGTATAAGCAAAAGCTGTGAGTTGATATCCTTGGTCAATTGCGTCCTGTTGGAGTTCTTTATGGAATGACTCTACAGTAACGAGGTCGGAAAGCCAATACTCTTCTGTAGTCTTAAGGAGAAACTTTGAAACCATTACGCACCCGCCTTTTCAATCGTGACTTCTAGTTCTGGGAAAGCTTCTGCAATATCAGAAGCGATTTTCTCGATATATCCCGTGGGGCCATAGACACAGCAATCTTTAATATCGCCCTCGCCGAACTCTCCTAGAGCTTGCTCAATGGCGGGCATAAGCTGAGGAAGAAAAGCATAGTCTCGATAAGCTTCAGCCGCATCTACTTCTTCTGTCTCTTGACCTACCATAATAACTGCTGCTGCTTCAGGCCAAGCCGCAATAATTAGATGATACAATTGTCCTCCTTAAATCTCAATAATATTGTTAGAAGCATCATAAAGAACATATTCTCTTACGATATTGTAACCAGAATAGTCTTTGTCTTCTTTCATAATGTAAATATAGTAGCAATCATATTTATGACTATAATGGATATTATCTATTGTACCCAAAGATTGAAGATAATTTACAATCTTCTCTCGTGCAGAATTATAATTGAAGCTATCTACCCTGATGATTCTAGACTCTTGCGGCTCAGGAGAGTGAAGTACAAAATCGCCGCAAGGTTTAGAAGATAGCCAGAGCGTGATATTGGTTAGCATATGTTCAATATCCGGTGACATTATACTCCTTTCATTCTATAAATATTTTATCATATATTTTTGAAAGAGTCAAGATAAAAAAATAGCCACAACTATCAACTTTTTTATTCAATTGTCGGTAGTTGTGGCTTATTTTTATTTACAATATAGGACAGGATGTTGGCCTAAACCATGTTCTAGTGTAGTTTGTACAGATATGACTCTTTGATTTGCCGAACCACGCCACTTAAGGGTAATGTCTTTTTGCTCTTGGATAAACGGCCCATCAACAAGGATATCAATATTCTCCAATAGCTCAGACAGATAATATTTGTGGCGATTGTCCCACCACTCGTTTTTAGAGAGTCGATGCACTTCATCGTCATAAGCAAGTGAATAAATCTTCTCCCACGTATAACCAGACCAAAGCCAAATTTTCTTTTGCGGCCAAAGTTGTTTTACGTGGCTGCATAGATAAGTAAGTTCTTGTATATTTCTATCAAGCAGTGGTTCGCCACCGAGGATACTTAATCTAGTGATGTACGGTTTGTTTAGTAAATCTATTACCGTCTGTTCGGCATCTTTATCCCATGTTTTACCACCATTAAAATTCCAAATGGAATCATTGTGACAATTAGGGCAATGTAGCGGGCAACCTTGTGTAAAGAGAGAAACACCAATATTATTACCGTTACAACATTCACATTTATCAATTTGAGCGTATCTCATTCTGCATCATACCTCCATTGAAATCCTCCGCACATTTTACGTTTGCCTTTACATACTTTCGTAATTCCGCTAGCGTCACATTGAGTCTTTTGAGCAGCTTCCTTAATGCTGGTATATCGTCCAATCAAATTATTATCTTTGTCTAGTTGCAGTACCGCTTTTTCACCATTAAAATTAAAAATTCTATGATGTTCTTTAGACTCTTTGTTCTTATAATAGCACCATTGATATTTCCCTCCGTGCTTTCTTGCATTGCAAAGAGCGTTAATAATTGTAGCTTTGCCAATACCAGTTTGAGCAGCGGCATCATCTATTGATGGATAGTAGGCTATTAACTTTCCATCTGAGTTATATTGACATATAAAATTATATCTGTTGTATAGATAATCTATTAATTCATCGTGGGTCATTATATCAACAATACTTTTTTCCATATAAGTTTTACCATTAGCGGTAAGTGGTTTGTATGGATGGTTAACAACATTAGCGATAGAGGTGTTGCGGTCTTCTTTTATGGCTTCTGTTTCTGAAGCAAACTCTTTTTCAATCGTCCCAGTAGATATGTCTATTCTATAAATAGGTTTATAAAGACCATTTCCTCCGTCTCCGCCAAAAGTTAAATTATAACCATAACCACTTGGAGACATTGTGCAGCTATTATAATATTGAATCCAATATTTTTCTTGTTCGGCAAGATACTTCTTATCATTACTAGTTTCAAGTTGCTCTATCGAAAAATTAGAAACTCCATATTTACGAATAGCTCGTTTTAATGCGTGTTCGTAACTACCATCTTTAGTATTAGGATTATAAGCACAAGCTATATGCTGTTTCCATCTTTCTTCTATAGTACGGATTGTATAACCAATATAAACTTTTTGGTTTATCAAATTTGTTATTTTATAAACACATCCCATAGTCTTTATCCTTTTCTAATAGGGGCATTGCTATTATATATGAAAAAGACCACTATGAAATTATATAATAATGCCCATTAGTTGTAAACAGTTTACATATGACGGACACGCATATTGGTTTCTTGCTGTTTACCAAGATTAAAAGCTGTTGTATAGTTTCCGGTTAAATAGCCGGTAACTCGGCGTAATTGCTGAATATGCGAACTGCCGCACACAGGGCAGCTATCGTTAAATTCATCACAATAGCCGCACTCTAAGCAAGTATCATTAGGAACATTAATAGCAAAGTAGGGGATATCTTTATTCATTGCATAATTAACAATAGTCTCAAGTGCATCAATATTATTCTTTACAGTGCTACTAAGCTCTATATATGTAATACAACCCGCATTAGAGTATCCGGTTAATTGAGATTCAATGTCAATTTTTTCAAATGGAGTTATTTCTTTCCAAACTGGAACGTGAATAGAGTTTGTAAAAAATTCTTTATCGGAGACATTAGGAATAACTCCATATTTTTTCTTAAAGCGTTTCATTGCTGTGTAGCATAGATTCTCAGCGGGGGTATAGTATACGCCAAAATTCAACTTATATTGTTCTTTAAATTCTTTACAACGCTTTTGGAAAAGAGCCTCGATTCTTTTAGCTAGTTGCATTCCTTCTTCGGTTGTTTGGTCTGTTCCAATCAATAGTTGCAAAGTTTCAGCAAGACCGATTTGTCCTACAGCTAAAGTGCCATGTTTGAGGGCAGAACGTATCCCCTCTTCTGGGATATACCCCTCCATTGTTCCATTCTCGTACATAAATTTTGCGGATTCAGAAGATTGAGAGCAAATATAATCAAAACGTTCTAGAAGCATATCTTTAGCTTCGTGAATTTTTGTATCTAGCAGTTGCATAAAGCACTCAACATCTTGACCCGCTTCCATCGCAAGAGTTGGCATAATTACTGTTACAGGGCAAATATTTCCACGGCCATCTTTTAGTTGTCCAAAACCATTAATGTCATAGCCGTTATAAGTTCTACAACCCATTGTGGATGTATAGGTACGTGGGTCGTTTTTATCATACCCGGCGTTCACAGACCAATCTACATTAACATAGTTAGGATAAAGTCTTTGAGCAGTAGATTTTAAAGCCAAGCGGAATAAATCGTAATTGGGGTCACCCGGTTTACGATTTACTCCCTTCATGCACTGAAAAATACCGCAAGGAAAAATACTTGTTTTATGAAGTTTTCCAAGTCCTTCAATGGACACTTCTAGTAATGCTTTAGTAACCATTCGGCCTTCTGGAAGGGTACAAGTGCCATAATTAATACTGGTAAATGGGAGTTGATTTCCTGAGCGAGATTGTAGAGTATTAAGATTATGGTACATACCTTCTACTGCTTGGTGTGTCTCTTGAATAGTTTTATCCATAGCATAACGATAAGCGTTTGGGTTTAGTTGATATTCATTATCTTCAATACTAGCATCTTTTGGAATACGCTCGGCATATTCCTGAATATCAAACGGGAAATTTGGCTCGCAGTATTTAAGACCATCAATAAAATGTTTTCTAAAGCTCTTACGTACATAAGGTACCATTGTCCAGTCAAGATGTGTCGCTGCTACTCCGCCAAATTGCATCAAACTTTGAAGCTGGAAAATAACTGCAACAAGTTGAAATGCTGTATTAATAGAATTAGCTGGTCGCACATCTGTTTGACGAGTGTTAAAACCGTTTGCGAGAAGTTTGTCAAAAGGAATAGAAAGACAGTTATGGTCACCTACTGCATAATGGTCTAAGTCGTGAATATAGATTTCGTTGTTAAGGTGATTGTCTTTTGCCATTTGGCTCATACAATGGTTAAGAGCGTATTGACGTAGCACTTCTGAATTAACTTCACCCATACGGCCACCAAAAGAATGTTCGTCTACATTTGCATTTTGGTTTTGAACGTCAGATGCCATAAGCTTAGATGTAATTAAAGAGTCAAAATCTTCTTGTGCTTTTTTCTGTCGTTCTAGTTCGTGTTCGTAGCGATAACGGATATAAGCTTTAGCTACGCTGTAATAACCCATTTCCATCAGCGAGCGTTCAGCAATATCTTGAATTTTTTCCACTTCGATAGCATCGCTTAATTCTTGATAAGCATTAATATATCCCATTATACGAGCAAGAACTCCGTTATCGTTACATTCTCGCCCATTCACATCTTGAAAAGCACCATTGATAGCATCTTGAATCTTCTGCTTATCAAATTGTACTTTGCGGCCATCACGTTTGATAACCGTATTCATATGGCATCACCCTTTCTGACCATTTAAAAATTTATCGGTACTAATATATGAAAAATTCAAAAAAGGCTTTTTATGAAATTGCCCTACTGATAGTAAACAGAAAGGGGATTACATACAAGATATTGTACCAAATCGTTCAAATTTTGGTCGATTTGAAAATTTTTTAATACAAGATGTTGTGGGTACATAGCATCAAGATAAGACTCAGTAAAGAAAAACTGACGAACATCAGCGAAAAATCGCCGCACGCACTCCCAAGTAAACTTGCCGTCACGATTAATGTAACGCTTAACTCGTGTCCAAACAGGTGTCTTTAAATAAATTGGAATAATTTCATACATGTCTTTACATTGATAAAGACTTAGCATTCCGTCCATATTAAAAACTCCGATATTTACTTTGCCGCACACTGCGTCTTTCGATGTTCCGTATAACCACCCTCGAAAACGAGAAAATTCAAGATATTTTCCGTTTACTAGCCGCCAATCAAATTCATTCTCAGTGATAAAATTATAATTGATGCCATTTTTCTCGCCCACTCTTGGAGGACGTGTAGTATCAGAAATTATTTTAATTGCCCCAAGGGCGGGGGCAAGGGCATTTAGAAGGGTATCTTTGCCACTTGCCGCCGCCCCACAAATAGCGATGATAACAGATTTCATTTTATTCCTCTGGAATATCATCACTAAGAACAATTGGACTCCAATAGTCTGTCACAAGATACTCTGTACCGTCCTCAGTTGTAATAATGAAACCGTTAATCTGCGAGCCATCTTCCTTTGTACCTTCAATGATAGCATCGGTAATAGTAACGTGTACTGCTTCTTGCGGCTGGACTTGATAATAGCCAAAAAGAATAGAAAAAAGAATGATAATTGCGGCGAGCATTCCTGCCACAAAGCCGCAAATACTATTGGCTAAAATATCTTTATATCGTGTAATAAAAGTTTTAAAAGCCACTAATCCTCCTCTGTTTCTCCGTATCTTAGATGTGTCATACACATAGTTCCATCTTGATGAATTTCTGTAATCTTATAAAGCTGCTTACTAGGCGTTTTCTTGTAGGCTTTAGCTTTTAGCATTCCGCCACGTTTAAAACCATTGACCACAATAAGCGTCCCTCTTTGAAACCATCCTTGTTCCATTATTTTGTTCACACCGCCAATGTTCTCAGATATGCGGCGATTGTATTTAGCAAAGTAATCAAGGTCAAATTTAACAGTTACTACGCCACTATCTACAGTAAGTAGATTAACTGTAGCTTTGGTATTGTTTTTACCAATCACCGTGCCCATAATTCTTTGGGTTTTATAAATTGGAATGTCTCGGCCATTACGACGGAAAGTATATTCTATTTCCGGTTCATTTGGGAGCTTATTATATTCTTGAATATTATACCAACTTTGATGAATGTTGGCAAGCTCGTGCTCGTGATAATAATATCCCATTGAGTCCATTTCCCAAGTAGATTCATTACCCGCCGCATACTTGTTCCATTGCTCTCGGAATAGAGAATCGTTTAGTGCATCTAGTAGTTCTTGCTGATGCTTTTGGATGTACTTTTTAGCAGGTTCCATCGCCTTAGTATACATCTTCTGCCACTTCTTTTGGTCAATTCCAAGAGTATCATAAACAGGCTCTAGCTCGTCAATATCAAAGAACTCTTCGTAAAAGTCATAATAGTTATAGTTGATAATATAAAAGCTATCAACCTTCTTGTTAGAACGGAGAGCTTTATTAAAGATAAAAAGACGTTTTTGGAAATCTAGCTCTGGCGGCAAAAGTTCGGCATCCATTAATGTCTTGAAATTTTGCATTGTAAGTCTAGATTTAGGCTCACTTACTTGACGGATATACTCTTCAAGAATTTTTGTACGGTCACCAAACTGGTCAAAAGCTCCTGCTTTAATAAGCGACAATGTTACTGTTCTATTGCTTTTGGTTTTGTCGATAAAATCTTGAAGAGAAGTGTAGGGGCGATTTTGAATGATGGATTCAATAACTTCGCCGCCCACTCCGTTCAAGGCTTTCATTCCATAAAGAATGGAATTGGTAGCTTCATCAGGTTCAAATAAATAGTTTGAACGATTAATATCAATAGGCTTTACCGTAATGCCGTGAGAGATTACGTCTCCTACCCCTGCGGCGGTTTTTACGTAGTTGGTTGAATCATCTTCGTCAAGTCCGCTAATTACTCGAAGATAAGCGGTGTTCCAATAGACGGATGGAAAATAAGTTGCTAGGTATGCGGCTTGAACTGCGATGTAAGAATAACTGGTTCCGTGAATTGAACTAAAAGAGTAACCCATCGAGGGTTGAAGTAAGAACCAAACATATTTTCCCATCGCAGGGCTAGTAGCACGGTCAAGAATTTTCTGTCGTTGTAGAGGAATTTCGTCCATATGCTTCTTAGCTACCGTCTTCCTGAGAGCATTACTCTCTTTCAGACTAAAACCGCAAATCCTATCATCCATGACGATACGCATTAGACATTCTTGGTCGATTAGCACTCCGTTACGGATATATTCTTTGATAACGCCTTGTTCTTCTTTGGTAAGACCGTAAGAATCCATTTCTTTATCCCATTGTTCAGGATGATTCATCAACCTTACATAACGGTCAGTAGGAGTTTCGCCACTATCATCTGCCATAAGCCGCATAATACCATTACAGTCGTTTAGAGTTTCTATGTCTCTTGGAAGAAGTTTTTTAACCGTCTGTGAGCCTACATCTGATACAAGTTGGAATAGGGCAAGAATGTCTGTACTATCAACAGCATCCCAAAGTTTATCATCGTTCATTGGCAGAACATCTGGTGACACATATTTGTCATATGCTTGCCGCAAAGTTAATTCTGGCTCAATCTTACCATGTTCTTGGAGAAGTTTGATACACTGAGCCATAATATCCATTTGCTGAGTTACAAGGATATCTACTTTGGTGGTTCCAGCATACTCTTGGTCGTGAAGTGACCATTGTGTAATAATTGAACCGTCCTTGGCTTTCATAAAACAAGCTTCGTCGTAAGGATTATCGTTATCATAGAACCCTACACCAGAAGCATGAATGGAACGGTTAGAGATAAGACCTTCAATACCTAGAAGAATATCTTTCAAGCCATAGTATTTGTTGACTGCTTCGATAAACTTCTTATTAGGCTTGCGGCCTTTTTCTTCGTTTCCATTGAAGCAATCGGACAAAGACCAAAGAAAACCTCGTTCAGATGGGACAAGACTTGAAATATATTCGGCTTCATCTAGGTCAATACCCATTGGAAACTCTTCATTTCTATAACCACGCATTGCAGTTTTGATAGCTGCTTTAGTGGAGATTGTACCATAGGTACAAATTTGAACGCATCCTAACTCTCCACGTTCTTTACGAATATTCTCAAATACCTTTGGCCGCAAAGTTGGAGAAATATCAATATCAATATCCGGCAGCTCGATACGTTCTTTATTAAGAAAACGCCAATATTGCATATTATGTTTAATAGGGTCAAGGCCAGTTACTCCAAGAAGCCAGTGGTTTAGACCACTTGCCGCAGAACCTCGTGCCACTCCAATAGGTGAACCAACATCCCAAATCATATCAATATAATGCTGAAGGAAGTTAGGATAGGCAAAGATACAAGTGTCAAGTCTTTGTCCTACGTAGTCCATAATGTCAGCTTCATATTCAAGTCGTTCAAGATAAGTATCATTGCCTAGATGTTGCGGGCTTAGATGCCGCAAATTCAATTCGTTCTGGCATTGATTAATCCAATAACGTTCTTGGGGATTCTCAGAGTGCATCAATTTATCAAGAATGGGATATTTATCTTTGTCATAATAGTGATGGTTTTCTGGCTCTATTGGATAATTTGGTACTGGAACTTCTACGATGTGTTGATTCTTTTGAAGAGTATAATACTCACATCTGTCAAGAATCTTCATAGAGTTAGCACAAAGTTCCTCGTAATTTAATCCAGTTCCTTCAAGATTGCGGCGAATTTCTTCTTCTGATTGAAGATAGCAATACTCGTAGAAAGAATCTACTTCTCGTTCTCCCTCTTTAGAATTAAGAAAAGCCTTGTGAACAAAGCGGTCTTCTTTACGAAGGTAATGGGCATCTTCTGTTATACAGATAGGAAGATTAAATGCCTTAGCGATTGCGGCCATTCGTTTGTTCACAGTAATTTGCTCGTCTGAACAGGCAGATTGTACTTCTAGAGAAACGTTATTCTGACCATAGGTATTAATGCACCATTCAAGAAAACGAACAATCTTTTCGTGAGCTTGCTTTTCACCTGCGATATTTCCAAGAGTCTCAGCTTCAGTCAGCTCTAGAATAGCACGGTCAAGTTCAGAGCCAAGACAAGCAGTCGAAGCGTAGATGTGTCCTTGACCATATCGCCGCACAACATCTTCTACCTCAGTCTTTAGAGTTGGGACTCGCTCCATTCCTCTATCATAGTAGCTATTCATCCAAGCAATAGATGAAAGTTCTCGAAGCATCTTATGTCCAATAGCATCAAGAGCTAAGAGGATATGGTGATAGTAGTATTGACCAGTATCACGAGTATTGGTTAGATAAATTTCGTTACCACGAACGATTTTAAAATCGGGATTGACTTCTTTGTATTTATCTTGAAGCTTGTCTATTTCAATATGTCCACCAAGACTTTCGTGGTCAGTCAAGGCAATTCCCGCAAGACCTAATTCCAGTCCTCTTTCTACTAGTTCTTTTGGACGAATGGTTGCATCAAGCAAACGAAGATTTGAATAGTGACTATGACAGTGATAGCTAAATCGCGGCACCGTCAAAGGCAACCACCTCCTTTATATAGACTTTTATTCTATATAATTATACTAAAAAAGCACATAGTCTGTCAACTACAAACTATGTGCTTCTTAATTATTCTTCACTCGGCTGACGGGCTTTGATATTATCTACTTGCTCTTGAAGCGTTTCAACTACGAATTTGTAGCCAGCACTACCTAACCAGTATACTAGATTTTGCGGCAAATCAATAGAGCGATAATCTTGACATACCGGTGAATCAGTAGCAGGTTGTTTACCAGTAATTCGTGCCATTAATTCATCTAGGTCAATAGTATCATAGCCCATATTAACTTTATATTTATATGCCATTTATTCTCCTTCTTGGTCTTTTATTTTAAAATATTCATCTAAATAAGCTAATATTAATTCTCCATTATCTCCATCGCCACCAGATTTAAAACAAAAATAATCTCCGTTTTTATAATCCATTTCAGCAATAAAATTATATATTTTTTTTGAACGAATATCATGATTAACAGCAAATCCTAAAGTTTCTAATCCAGCCATTAAAATATCCATTTCTGTTGTAGTTCAAAATCATCAATTAAAATCTGCGGCGTTATAATATCGTTCCAGACATTCTTTTGACAAGTTCCAACGACAGTGAGGCAGGTGTTTGGTTGAATAAATTGTTCGTATTCTTCTTCACTTGATTGGAACTTCATAAAGTCAATACCATTACAGTTAATCTTTAAAGTTGGCTTTCCTTTAGCAAGACCAAGAATCTGGACATTATTTTCTGAAAGAGGAATGTCTTTGACCGCAACAGTAGCTTGTGGCATTTCCTGACCCCAAATATCTAGTTCCGCAATCTCGATAATAGTCTGCGGATTTAGCTGAGAAGGTGTCCAGATAAAGTCTACCATATAAGCGGGCGTAAAGTCAACATCTTTATATAGCTCATTGGTCTTTTGAATAAATGCTGCTACGTTCTTTTCTGGGATAGAGCATCCAAAAGCTGAGGGGTGTCCAGAAGCATACTCCACAAGTCCTGTAGACTCACACAATTGCCGCATATCTTTAATAGAACAGTAAGAGTAATTGCGTCCAGAACCACGATAAAAATATTCTTTATCATCTTTAGTCTTCGTGCGGCGAAGAACAAGCGTAGGATGTTGATATTTAGCTTGTAATTTGTTTGCTACCAACCCAGCAATGTTAGCTTCAACTTCGTCAGGCTCACAAAGAAGTAGCAAGATAGCGTTGTCTGTTAGATGTTGTTCTTGGATTCGTCGCTCTAATAGCTCAACAGTCTCTTGGGTCAGTTTATCTTGGCGGCGTTTAACTCTTTCTGCGGTTGTAACTGCTTCTTGATAGTGAAAAACATATACACCTTTTTCACCACGTTTAGAGGATTCTACTTTCTCAAAGGCGTATTGTGTAAGCATACCTTTAAACACTGTATCTTGTTCTTCCGGTGTGCCGCTGCGAGTCATAGCGTTAATGAAAGGTACCGCCGCAAAAGCCATACTTAGATAGTTGATACCATTTCGTTTGTCTAAAGTAAACTTATGTTTCTGACAAAGCTCGTAAAGAAAAGGATTCTTTATATTAGCAAATCCTTCGTTGACGATTGCTCGAATTTCAAGTTCTCGGTAGTCTGCCATATCGCCACAGTTGCCAAGAGCACATAAATCCATAAACTCTGTTGGTTGATTACCGTGAATAATTACATCTTCAAAAGCAGAAATAAAACGATAGGCAACGCCCGCTCCGGTTAATGCCTTGTTTGGATATACACTATTCTGGACATTAATCACAATTGCAGGAGTTGTATCTACTATTTCGATATCATTGATATCGTGATGGTCAAGAATAATAACTTGCGTGTTGCGATGAAGTGTTAACTCCATTTGTTGTTGCCAATCATTACTGGCCGCGTCAGGTACAATAATCAAATCACAATCAATCTTATCCATTACGTCTGATAATCCGTGCTGCTTACCATCGTGAAGAATATAAGACAAATATTTCTCAGACCACTCTGGCATACGACTATAAAGATAGTTCATAATAATGGCCGCACTTGTATAGCCGTCACAATCGCAATCGGTAAGAACCTGTACGCGGCCATTATTACCAATTACTTCAGCAAGAGCATAACAGGCTTTTTGCATCTTGTCCATATCATCTAAATCTAGCCAATCATACATATTGCCCCAATCGGCTTTAAGCCATTTCTTTTGTTGCTCTGGTGTAGAGATACCTCTATGATACATAATCTCTTCCACAGGGCTTATAAACCAATCAGGGCGGATAGATTTATATAATTTATACTCTATTTATCTCACCGCCTTTAATCCTCTATTTCTACTTCTTCATATCGAAATCCATGCTTAACACAATATTTAAGACATTTGTCTTCATCTTTAAATAGTTTCTTATTTTCTCTTGGAATCCATTTATGGGTAGCTGGTGGATATACAGTTTTACCATTTTGTATATATGGCAAACTTTCTCTAGTTGAATAATGTCCCGGAGAATATGCTTGATATGCTACATTCATTATAAATACACCCTATTCTTCCAAAGTTCCATAAATACTTTTTGCCCTGCGTCAGTAGGACTTTGCTTATATCCCAACAGCATACCAGAAGTATCAAACAAGAAAGAGATACGTGCATAGGCACTGTATTTACTATATATTTTTTGTAACCTGTTGACCACCTTTGACCAATCTTCATCACCGATTTGCTGATAATCTGCGTCAAAACCGATACATATTTCTTTAGCTCCTGCGTCCAAAAGTAAATCAAACTGGTATTTAGAAAGATTTGAACCGCACACGGCTACCGCTAAATTGTTCTTTAGCCCTAAATAGTTCATAGCAGCTAAGACTGATTTTTCAGATTCAAAAACCATAGCGATTTCCATCTTCTCGATTTGCGGCTTGGCCTGATATAAACCGTATAGATTGAAACCAAGAGGATGATTGAATTGCCGCAATTTATATTTGCCGCCATCTTGCTTTTCTAGTTTGCTCCAAGGACGATACTTACCCCACTTCTCGTTCTCTTGGATAAGCGTTCTTTGTCTGATGCCAACCAAGTGACCATTTTCATCTACGTGCGGGATTATGATAGCCCCTTCTACGGGGTCATATTTAATCCCCATATAATCACACACCTCTTTTGAGATATGTTCTTGCTCCCAGTCTAAGATATGCGGCTGAGGGTAATGCCGCAAAATAGAATCATCAATTTCTGGTAGCACTAGTTTTTCGTGATTGATTTTAATTGCGGAAAGTTCCTGCCATTTCCGCATAATCTTCCAATCCTCTTGGAGAGAAGTATCATCCACTTCTTCTAAGCGGTATTGGAGATTGAAGAAATTAACAACATAGAATATAGCTTCGTTTAAATCTAGCTGTTGTGTTTTTTGAATCAACTCGAAGATATCAAATGTTGCTGGTTCGCAATGAGTATAACAGTGAAAAAGTTTTTGCTCGCAATAATAATATAGTTTATGACTATCGCCGCCGTGACAAATTGTTTTGCAGATAATTGAATTGTCATTCATCTGCGGTTCAGCTCCAAGAGCATCAAGAATTTCAAAAACATCTTCTGGTTCTAAAGCTTCTTTTACTTGATATTTATCGTAAGCCATACTACATCACCGGCTGTTCAATATCAAAAGCTGTAATTGACATTTGCTTGTAATCCCAGTCTGTAGCAAAAACTGTTTCATAGCGGCAAGTTGATTTATCCATTTGCATCCAAAGATATCCTCGAACAAAAGAACCGCGACGATTCTTATATACAGAGAGCTTAATGTTTGGCATTGGAAAACCTCTCTCTGCATATACTTGCAACTTCTCTTGGTCTGTCTCTGTAAGTGGGAGTAAGATGCTACCAAAATCAGCCTTTTCTGCTATTGCTTTGCTGCCTTTAAGAAGATTTGCATCTGGTAAGGGGTCTGTCTTAGCACTAGCGTTGGTCTGAGTTGCGGACATAATAAAGACATTAAAATCATTGGCAATTTCTTTTAAACGAGTTGAAAGAAGTGATAAGATAATATCTTCACGCATTGCCATACCGTGTGTTTGGTTAGTGACTTCTGTTAAAAGACCAAGAGAGCTGTTAAGATAGTCGAAGAACACAACCTTGGTGTGATTTACACGGATATTTCTTTTAATCGTATTCTCTACTTGTTTAATTGTATAGTCTGGGAGAATTTCAAGATACAGCGGCGACTCTTTTAGAACTTGTGCGGCTTGAACCATCACAGGGTCAGAAAAAGAAATACGCTGCAATAGAATATCTTCTTCGTTGTAACCAGTCAAAAAAGCCAGTGCCATTGTCGTTAATTCCTCTACGTCAAGTTCTGTAGAGATAAACAGCACTGGTTGATTATTCTTTTGTACCCATTCTCCGTTTTCAGGGTCGAAGATAGCATTACAAGCCATATAACAAGCATCGGCAAGCATGGAACGAGTTTTGCCCACGCCAGTCGGAGCACTTCTTAAATAGTATTTCCCATATCTCGCTCCACGGGTAATTCCATTCAATCCTTTATCTGCGAATGGAGCACCTATTTCAGGCGTCTCCTCTAACGATGCTAGAACCTCTGCCACACTATCACCAATTCTAAGAGCGTGGTCTGTAGCATTGTCTACATATACATCACGCACGGTAAGTATTTTGTTATCAACTATGTCTGCGAGTTCATTTAATGATATACGATTTAGATAGTTTTCTTGTTGTTCCTTCTTCTCTATGTCCAGAAGGTTATCGGGGTCGTAGAGCCAAGTCATATCAACTCCGGCTTTAGTGTATCCCCGCAAAAGCGTCATCTTCTTTAAACGACTGTAATAATAATCAAAGTTAGCAATGTCCGCAGTATCAATACAATTCTGTAGCCACTCGCTACCTTTTGACTGTTGATATATGCCATAAGATTCTGGGTGTCCTTGAAGATAATCTTCAATCGTCTTAGGGGTGATTCTTTCTGCTCCCATTTGATGTAAATTGAAAACTGCTCCAAATGCCACTCTATGAATCTCGGTCACAAAATCATCTGCTGAATAAAAGTATTGTCCATCTTCGTTAAGTAAATTTGGTTGCAATATTGTACAACCAATTACTTGAATCGCCGCACTCGTATCATAATAGTTCGGTTTAGCCAAACATTCACCTCCCTATTTAAGCTCAAACATTTTTAATGTTTTTGGTTTGACCATATAAGGGGATGGAGCAACCAAATGCTCCACCTCTGGCTGCAAATACTCTTGAATACTATCTGCTACCTCTTGGAATTGCTTTTGTGCTTCATAATATTCTAAAGCTTCTTTGTAGATGTGCGGCACAATGCCGATTCCACCACCTGCTCTAGCGGGGTCTGCTTTCTTTACATCGTACCAGTATACCAAAATTCGTGCTATATCGTCAAAAGTCAAACCGATACCATCGGTATATTCTTTTATCTGGTCTACTACTTTTCGATAGTAATAATGAGTACCAAGATAATGGCGGCAAACTGCCAAAAGTTCTTTATGTGTCATAAAAAAAAGGAGGATAGAAAATATCCTCTCTATCCTCCTTCCATTAGTTACAATTAAATACCATTGCCAATTTGCTCTTTGAGGTCGTTAACGATAAGTTCAACTGCATCAACTTGGTCGGGCGTGCATTCAGAAATCTTCTTGCCCTTGCCAAGATACTTGGCAACAGTTTCAGCGATACGTGGTGCCCATTGCGTACCAAAAGCTCCGCCAGTAACATCTTGAAGCTTTGCAACCATTTCATCAAACTCTGCCATAAGTTCATTAAAATCTAGTGGTTCAGGCTGCTTGTAAGCCTCGGAAGGCTTATCAGTGACAAACTTGTTTCCAGTTTCTTGGGCTTGCTTGTCGATAGCATCACCAATAGCGTTCACAAGATTGTCATAAGTAAACTCAATAGATTCAGGGGTGTACTTAAAGCGAGAGCCAGCTACAAAGCGGGGGGTGCCACGCATAAATAGAGTTGTATGTGTGGTACCATCCTCTTCTTGCATTGGGTGTGCATAACCAATAATATCTGCCATACGGTCAACAATTAGACGAGGGCGATTGGCAAGAGTTGGAACAATCTGATTATATTCAGAACCAGTCTCGTCCTTAAAAGTCTTGTCCTGAGAGTGAGAAATCATTACAAGACCAAATCCCATTTGCGGGATTGCCCGTAGACATTCATCAAATTCCTTAGATGCCTGAGCATAACCACCGCCATAGGGAATATCACCGATATTAGATACGCCATTGTTATTACAAATGTACTTTTCACAAAGGTCATAAGCGATATCTACAGTATCAACGATAATGTTCTCATACATTTCGTGAGCTTTTTCGTCTTTAAGCTGCTTTAGTACCTGCTTAAATTCACTCCACTTGTTAATAGGAAGTGCCATAACACCGGGGATTGTAAGATAACCAGCCTCAAAAGCGAGAAGAAGCGGTTTAGGGAACTTTGCGGCAGTTGTGGTTTTACCTGTCTTTGGGGCACCATAAAACAAGCAAGTATAACCGCGAAGGTCACGACTAACTTTATGTGGCTTTACATCAAAAATACTAATCATTATATCTCCAATCTATAAGTCGTTTATATTCTGTTTATAGATTAGAAAGTATAATTCTTATCGTTCTTAGCTGGAACCGCACTAGAGGCAGGAGCAGCCGCAGAAGCAGGGAAACCAGCCTTACCAGTCGCAGTGCTGTTCTGCTGATTGGTACGAGCTTCAAGGTCAGCAAGACGCTGTTGACGTTCAGCCATTGCCTTGTTTAGCTCTTCCTGAGTAACGGTATCTTCATTCATACCCTCATTGACATTAGCACCAACAACCTCCCAAGTGCGGAAAGTGCGGGTAGTCTCACGCACCTGTGGGGCACCGAAAGCTACAGCAGAATCATCCTCTTCCTGCTCGGATACAACAACTGTAGACTTGATGTTTCCCCAAACCTTACCAAAGTAAGGATTGCTTGCGGAAATATCCTCGTTAAGGAAGAACTTCTTGCCGCCCTCGGACTGAACAGAGAAAGTCACAGGGAGAATATCGCCACGATAGTTGAAAGCAAAGCCCTGTAGAGAGACGTACTCAGAACCATCGTTGGATTCACGCTCCATTGCGGCCTGAAGTAGAACGTCAGCTTCAAAAGATGTAGCAGGCATCTTATCAGAGCTGATAACCTCATTGGCATTGAGGAAGTGAAGGAAGGAACCGCGAACACGCTTACCGGTCACAAGTTGACCGTCGCGGCCATAGAAATCGTTAACATCAATAGCACCAGTTACACGAACACGAGCCGCATCAGTACCAAGCTCTTCAAAAGTCTTGTTCTCAGTAAGAATCTGCTTAAGGTTGGTGAAAGTGGAATTAACCGTACCCTTTTTAGTCTTTTCTGCGACATAGAAGTTAACGGGTACGACATTCACTGCATCATCATCAGTAGCGATGTTTACAAGACCCATAATTACTTTATCGCCGGGATTACGAGTAGAATCACGCTCTTGTAGCGTGTGAGAGAAAACATACCCACGAACGTTTACTTCGTTAGCAAAAGATTCTTTCAAATCAGCACTCTCCTTTTCTATATACAATTTTTAATATCATTGTGAAAATATCATATCAATCAATTTTAAAAGTGTCAAGTGTTAACCCTTGAGAGTGTTTGATTGATTTCCACGCTTAGAATTCAAACCAACAGTGTCGGCTGAATATAAATCAATAAATTGACGCTCTTTAGCATCCAAATCTTCAGGACTACAGCTTTCCAATAACTCAAAAGAAAAATTCCAAACACCGTCTCGCCGCATAGCCGCATAAAGCTGGTTGGCATTACTGGCGGGCATAGCTCCTAAGCCGCACTTGATGTGGTCTGTCCATCTTTTCTTGATGCTCTTGGATTGCCCAACATAGCATTCTTGCGTTAGCTGGTCTGTAATCTTATAAATGCCACATACTTCGTCCTGCCCTAAAATACCAGATAGGAAAGCTTTCATCTTCTTTTGGAAAAATACAGACCAAATACACTTACCCAAAACTTCGGGAAACTTCAGTTTAGGCATAATATTATTTAGATATTCAACATCGTGAATTTCATCGTCGGCCATAGGTATACAATACCTATCTGGCTGTTCTTGAACTTCTCGTTCCTTTCGAGCGGCTTCTATGGCGGCGTCTCGTGTACGTTTTAAAGAATCAAGCTCTTTTTGAACTTGTTTTTTCTCGTCTTCTAAGACTCGAACAAAAGATTCATAATCTGAATTTTGTTGATTGGCACGTCGTTTATACTCAACATCCAAAGCCTTAATTTTTTCGTCATAAGCTCTTTGGGCAGACTGCTGAGCATCTTCAATCAATTGTTTCTTAGATTGATATTCACGTTCAATTTGGTTTATCCAAACTTGCTTATCTTGAATATCCTTTTCAATTGCTTGACGTTGCCGCAAAACTTCATCATTATTCAGTTGTTCTTGATGTGTTACAGTCTTTTGTCCTACAAAAAAACTAATGACAATTAAGACTAAGGATGCCGCGATAATGCCAATTAAAATCGCGGCATCCAATTAATCACCTACTCAGCGAGAGGGTCAACCTGCTGACCAGCGTCGGTAAGACGAATAAACTTAACAACGTCCTCACCCACAGTAACCTCTTCGCGGACAACGAAACCCTTCTTGACAAGGCTGTTTAGAACACCAGTAATAGAACGAGTGGGAATCTCTGCGGCCTCAGCTAGCTCTTTAGAGGTCATATCTACAGTTGGATTGCCCTGTAGGAAAGTTAGTACCTTTTGTGCATTCTCTGAAAACATTGCCATAATAAATCTCCTTTTATCTCCGTGAGGTTTAATCCTCGCTTATATTATATCTTTATTATACCCTACTCTAATGAGGTACACAACCGACATTCTTACCTTTAGTTCCAAGAGTGGCTAAATATTCGGTTGGTTTCTTAGAAGTTTGGATAGCAAAGATAGAATCTCCTTTACCAAGCTTGATACCAATTCGTCCTGTAGACGCTTTGCCACTCGCTTTAAGAGTCGAAATATCACTACAGAGTTCGTACCCTCCGACACTATTAAAAGTAAGATATTTATCTTCGGACATAATTACAAATAGCACTTCATTCTTGGGGAAATAATCTTGTCCTTTAATATTTTGAGTAGTGCCGTTGAACAGTGAAGTATTGAACTTCTTGATGCGGCCAGATTTTGAAACAGCGATAACATCTTTATCCTCGCCACACGCTGCAATCATTCTGATATGCGTCAATCCAGTCCCAAGAATTGTACCAAGAGCAGTGCCCTTTTCAGAAGCAAGACATTGTTTAATACTGCTTACCTTTAAACGATAAACTTTCTTGGTATTGTATATTTGGATATACCCATCCGTGGTAGTTTCTATACATCCAAGATTACCACTTGCCGGACGATACTTTGCCGCTGGAATAGATTTGATATAGCCGTTATCGGTGTAACATACAACAACAGGTTCCGCGACCTTTTCCTTCTTGGTCTTTTGGGGAGCAACAATTTCTTTTTGAATAACTTGTGTGCGGCGATTGTCCCCAAAATTCTTACTTACCTCTTGGAATCGTTTAACCATTTCAGCAATGAACAAATCTTTATCGCTTAGAATGTTCGCAATACGCTGCTTTTTCGCAAAAATTTTATCTCGTTCGTCAATCAAACTCTCTAGTTCTAACTTGGTTAGACGAGCTAGCCGCATATCAAGAATCGCTTTAGCATACTTCTCCTCTATTTGAAGTAGCTCTTGGAGAGCTTTATTCGCTTCTTTAGTAGAAGAAGCTTTTTTAATGATACTAACCACTTCGTCTATTCGTTGAACAGCTTTGATTAAAGCCGCAAAAGTATAAAGCTTATCTGTATAAATTGCAATCAAATGTTGATACATTTTAGTATATACATTTGATTCGTGCCGCAAATGCTCAATTAAAGCGTCTTTCCAACGATAGACTTGTGGGAATCGCCCCTCTCGAAGCATTGTTAGATTGATACTATAAGAGCTTTGAAGAGAAGTATTCTGATACAGATATTCAATAATATCTTGCGGCTTAGATACCTTGTTAAGATAAAGTTTAATACAAACTTGTTCACCAGTTAAGTCATTGATTCTGACTATTGGAAAATTATCATTCTTTTCGGCTAATTTTTCCAATTCTGTGCAAATGGTGTTAGTATAAACTCCATATGGAAGTTCTGAAACAACCAGACAATTATCTTTCTCGTCATAATCAATTTTCGCTTGAATAATAGCGGCTTTACCCGTACCTTTTTTAAGACTTTCAACTACTTCATCTTTATTAATGATTGTGCCACCAGTGGCAAAGTCTGGCAAACAAATAATTTTATCTTCGTCAATGGTTGGGTCTTTAAGCAAAGCAATCATAGCATCATTAACCTCTTTAAGGTTAAATTGCGGAATTGAACTTGCTAGACCGACCGCAATTCCAAAAGAGCCATTGACGATATTATAAAAGCCTAAAGAAGATAGCACTCTAGGATACTGCTCGGTATCATCGTAGTTGTCTGCCCATTCGTCAATTGTATATTTATCTGTTTCGTCAATTAGATAATTTGCTAATGGAGATAGACGAGAAGATGTGTAACGAGAAGCTGCCCAGTTACCTGTTTCTGTTTGATTGCCATAAGAACCTTCTACTTCAACTAAAGGATAACGAAGAGAAAAAGGTTGACCGCTACGCATAATGATACCTTCGCAAGAAGCATCGCCGTGAATATATACACGCATTGAGCTACCTACGGCTTTAAGAGTCTTTTTAAAGGGCTTATCAGAAGTAAATTTATCTGTATATAAACACCAATAGATTTGCCTTGCAGAGGGCTTTACACAGTCTCGTACATCAACTAGAGCACGAGACTGAATAACTGCACCAGCATATTGCGTGAAAGAGTCCTCGATTGTTTGTGTTAAAGACGTGTTAAAATCCATTACTCTCTCACCTCCGCAAAATCAATGTTATCAAAAATATATTGCTTTCTAAATGTTACGCTCGTACCCATCAACTTTTCCAATAGCCCCACAGAAATATCATCCGGTTTAAGCACATCCATATGCTGTTTATCTCCGAACATAGATTCTCTAGCTTGTGCGGCTGAAAGAGAACCTAAACCCTTGTTACGTTGAAGCTCGCCCATCAATTTACCATTATTTCTAGCCGCTGTCAATTCTGAATCAGAAAAATAATAAGTTTCCTTTTTCTTATCTTTAAGAATATACAACGGAGAACGAAGCCAACACAACCTACCTTCTTGGATAAACTCAGGACAAAAGTGTTGAAGAGCTGTTGCAATAAGTAGACCAATGTTATAACCGTCGCTGTCAGAGTCGGTACAAATAGCAACTCGTCCATATCGAAGAGCTGAACTATCATAGTTATGTGGCTCAATATTCAGAGCTTGGAATAGTAACTGGATTTCTTCGTTCTTCAATAGCTTATTTTCTGTATTCGTGAAAGCATTAATAAGCTTTCCTCGTAGCATCAAAATACCATATTTAGATACGTCTCTAGCCACAGACATAGAAGCTCCTGCGGACAAACCCTCTACGATAAGAAGAGTAGAGTCTTGTCCAAGATGTTCTGCATCTTTGAGTTTATCTGGATGAAGAATTTTGTTCTTCTTTTTCTTCTGCTTCTGCTGTCGTACTGCCTCACGAGCTTTTTTAGCAGCCTCAGCCGCACGCCTAGCAAGCAAAGCTTTTTCAATAATCTTGCGGCCATCGTCAGGGTTGTTATCCAACCAAACTTCTAGTTGTTCACTAAAGACTTCGTTAAGAAATGGAACAAAATCTTTACTTACGATTCGACTTTTAGTCTGGGCATCGTAAGAAATATTAGGCGAAACAAGATTAAAAACTAACACTAATCCTTCTTGTAAAGAGTCACCATCTAAGTTCTTATCTTTCTCCTTTAAAATATTTTGTTCGCGTGCCCATTTGTTCATAATCTTGGTAATACAAGTTTTAATTGCGGTAATGTGTGGCCCTTGTTCTGTAAGGCCATAATTCACATAAGCCACGATATGAGAAGAATTCTTGTCTGCATATCCTAGGCCGCAATCAATACTATATTTATCTTGCTGCTTTTGGAAAAAGAAAGACTCTGAAATAGACTTGTCTTTACCGATAATTTGGTTGACAAGATATTGCAATCCTTCGGGATGATAAATTTTTTCTATCTTTTTATCAACAGAAAAAATTATTTGCAGACTGGGACACATGCCGCAAATATCATGGAACATTTTCCGCAACAGATTAATATCTGGTAGGGGGCTTTCAAAAAACTCTTCACTAGGTTGAAATACGATAGTAGTACCGGAAAGATGGTCTAATTTACCTCGTTCTCTTTTTTGAAAGACACCTTCTTTAAAAGTAATTTTTTCATAAGAAGAACCATCATAGGAGGTAACAATAAAATAATGTGCAAGAAAGTTTGCAGCTTTGCCTCCGACTCCATTCAAACCAAGACTTGTACCACCATATACGCCATCGTCTGAATATTTACCAGAAGTGTTGATTTCATCAAACGAAGCTTGAAGAATCGTCTTACCGTCTTCTCGATATTCAAAAAGAGGAAAACCTTGTCCTTGGTCAGAGACAATACATTCTTTCGTTTTAGTATCTATTCCAATTTCAATCACATTGCCGTGACCAAGATTATGTTCATCAAGAGCATTAGAAAAAAGCTCTACCAAGAGTTGCGTTGAATCCTTGGTAGAGCCTACGTACATACCGGGCCTAAGCCGCACGTGCTCTAAAGGAGATAATGATTGAATTGAATCTTTGTCATATAAAGTCTTATCTTTCATATTCTCCTCTACTTATTATCGTTGTGGTTCCCAATCATAGACGGGAGTGTACTTATTATAATCAGTAATTGTAATAGTTGTGGTAAGAGCGGGGAAATGATGGGGGTTAAATTCCCTTTCCGCAGTTATAAAATGCTCAACATTCCACTTGTTGCAATAAGCATGAATCGACTCCATAATTGCATGGAATTCATCAGACTTCTCTTTATTGGCTTTACGTTCGAGATAGTCTTTAGTGTCAATTTTATCTACAACATATTTATAATCAACATCATTACGACGCCACTTATTAAAATCCGATGTACACTCTACAACTCTGACTACTTTATACGGCATATCACCATATCCCGCAGGAACAATTACATAGTCCCCAACACAGACTTGTCCAATAAGAACCGATGGAAGAAGATAGGTATACTTCTTGTCGCTAGTACCAAATTGAACTTTTACAGCGACCGCTTTCTCCATTTTATCCCTCCTTCTTACCGAAGTTGCGACGAGACTCTAGAGTTTCTTCAATGAATTCGGGATAACGCTGACGCATTTCCTCAGCAATTTTAAGATACTTGCGGCCATCACGTTCTGCGTAGTAAGCTTGGTCACGCATCATACCGAGAACTTTGTTGAACTCCTTGTTATTTTCAATACGCGGTACACCATCAGTATACATAGCACGAGCAATTACCGTGGCAGTATGATTAATACCATTAGACCGCTCGATAAAAGCATGTCCCTTAGCGATAAGCTTGTCAATTACACAAAGATAGTGAGCAAATTTACAACCGTCCCAACGATTAGCTACATCTGCGTCCTCCGGGTCTACTACAACAGTACGAGTAAAAGTTCCCCAATGCGTTCCAAGAGTCACCTGAGAAAGGCCGGAATCTTCATCGTACCAAGCATCAATAATCTTATCCATTATACTCCTTTGCAATACTCTGTCGAATAATTTCATAAGCAAGACTGTTTAGAAAATCTTTTACATCTGCGGCTAAAGTAGAGATTTCACTTTTTAGCGGCTCAATTGCCGCAAGATAATTCTCAACTTTCTTATCCAAAGTGTCAAGAGCATATTCCGCAGATTCAATTGCCATTTCTTTACCTGTTGTATTACGAACAGATTTAATACTGATAAGACATTGCTTTTTAACAGGAAATTCTGTGTTCAACAAGCACTCTTGGTAATCAGTACCTTGCATAAAACGGATTCTGAATAAGCAGCACCTAAGAAGATGATGAAAAGATTTGCGGTCGTAACCCCATTTTTGAATATCCACTTCTCGTGCAGGAGAAGATTCAAGCATCTGCTTATATTTTTGGTGAGCGGTACCTTGGATGCAATGAATAGTTGCTAAAGGATTACAACCAGAGATAACATCCCGCATATCAAACAGATAATGAAAGAGTCTAAGATAAACAGGATTCACAATCCAAACCTGAGCATAGAGAGTTTCAACAAAGTTGATATTCTGTTTTAACATAGTAGTGAAATAATGACGAATATCTTTTACTTCTACATGTTCATCATTATCTGACATACAATGTAGATAGTTTAAAGATTTGCCAGACACAAGTTGTTCTAAAGACGGAATGACAAGAAGCTTGCTATCAATATCTGATTGCGGCGTGTCCATGTCATAGTTATAAGAGCCGTTTACCGCAATCATAAACCAATCGTGAATCTTCGGATTCTGAAGAGCTTCGTCTAGATGCTCTTTTAGTCTTTTACGAACTCTATTGTATTTCTCTAATTCCATATTTACTCGCTATCTAATTCAGAGTCCTTTGTCATTTGTTCGCGTTCACGTTCTTTCTGTTGACGCTTGCGGCGAATCGAGTCTCCTTTTCGTTCACGACGATAAGACTCGTCTTTAAAACCGGGTTTGCGGCCAAAACGCTCAACCGTTAGAAAATCATCATCCTCGTAATCTTCTAGGTCACGCATGATGTTACGCATTATCCCTCCTAGCGAGCGTTATCGAAGATGAAAAAGTTTTTGCAAGAGGAGCAGGCCATAGTATTAGTCCCCTCAATTTGAATCATCGGAGCACCGCACTGGCGGCACTTATATTCACGAGGCTTACGTTTACGCTCCTTCGGCTTTTCTGCAAGACCAGCATCTACGAGACTTTTCTGAAGTGCGTTCATTAATTAACTCCTTTTGTTTTAATTACCAAATAGAATCAACGTGGTTATCAGTTACATGAACCGAAGTATACCCCTCTTGAGCAAGCTTCATACCTAGTTCAATAAATTCAACGATTTCTTCCGCAGAAGTCAAGCTACGTAGAATAATGGCGTCTTCAGGACAATCGGTTAGATTACAAACATCGTAAAGTAAATTCCCTGCACTATCTTCAAGATACTGAATACGAGGATAATCATCACCTAGTTCTGAATCAGACTCCCACGTAATAGTTACTTCAAAAGGCTTATCCATTCTGTCTCCTATCAATATTTCACTATACACCAGAAAATAAAAGCTATCATAACAAAGAAAGCAATAATAGTCAGTGCTGCCTACATATCCATTATATCACACATCCAAATCTTGAATCAAGTGTAACGTAACCTTACGCCCCATTTTCAAAGCATACTCAGCACTGTATTTTGTGCCATTACTTTTACCGTCCCAAAAGCAAATAAGTTCATCACTATAATTAATCATATCCTCGTCACGTTTTAATGGAGCATATTTCCCTCCATAAATTTCATATTGCGGTAAATAGCATACCCACTCTATATTGTGTTTCTTCGCCCATTTTTCCGCAATCGTATCAACACCAGCAGCTCCTCCTGTAACTATCTCCCCAAAATAATTTGGGTCAAGATAGAAATCAAGATTTAAATCTTTGATAGACCTTGAGCCGCAAATACAAACAACTGGCTTACTGCTCTTGGGCATATATCTCACCAATATCGTACTCTAAATATTCTTCCTCGGTTGTTTTAAAATCGCTATAATTATCATCAAGTTCTACCACTAAAACAGGGTTGCCCCATCTGTCTCGATATTTATCTACAATAGTTCCACCAATAGCGGCATTTGCCACACAGCTATTAATACTGAGTGCTAATACAAATATCAAGATAATAAGGATTCCTATCAAACCAAGTTCAATTATAGAATCACATTCATCCTCGTAGTAAGACATTAGTAATTATCCTCCCACAGTATAATAAAAAACTTTGAAGTTGTATAATAGATAGCATCACAATCATTAATATCATACCCAAAAGGTTCAAGTAGTTGACGAAGAAGCAAATAACTTGCCTGATAGTCCAGCTTCATCTTTTGATTAAAATCTTGAAGATAAACGCCCAGTTCAGAATCTTGCGGCCAAACACAGCTAAAATCGTTACCAGTCTTTTCCTTGTGCTCCTTGAGAGCTTGCCGCACAATCTTTTCTGGAATTCGCAACCACTTCATTTTACAGCTCCTCTTGGATTCCATCAATTACAATTACATCAATTCCACGACGGGTATAAATATACCCAACCTCACAGTAAATAGACACCGCATTAGGTGAGATATTCAGCTCTGGTCGCATCTTGCTAAGAATCTCTGCGAAATAAATAAGTTCATCACCAAGTTCTACCTGAACAATTGCTCCTACGTATTTCGCTTCGGCTTTAGGACTCCATGCTCGAATAATATCTTCTACTTCTTCGTAAGAAAAACCAAAGCAACGAATCTTTGAGCACTCAACCATTACCAAATCCTTTCGTGAGCATACCCCATATCAGTGGTATAATAAAAATCCCGAATTCCCTTGTCTCGCATAGCCTTCATACAAGCCGCACATGGACGGCTAAGACCGATGCCGTACTCTAGTCCGGGGCAGATACGTACAGTATAACACTTAACCTTCTTCCAGTCAACCTGCTGAGCTATTGGATAGCTGACCTTCTTAAGTGCCATCATTTCAGCATGACCAGAATGATTAATACAACCCTTGGTAGTATGATTGAAATGACGATAACGATTATACTTCTTCTGGATAGGGTCGGACTTCTCAGTATTATGAGCAGAAGAGAGAATCTTTCCTTGATAGACTAGAACGCATCCAACATGGAAACGAGGAAAGTCACTCTGTTCTGCGACCTCACGAGCAAGGTCAAAGAACTTCAAATCAGACTTCTTAATATCCAAATAATCCATAATAAAAAACTCTTTCTCTTGAATGTAGTATTATTATACTATACCCGAGAGAAAGAGTCAAATGTCATTTCTTTCTATTTCTGTTTATCCATTTTGGCTAATACGTCAAACATCACAAACTTATCTTCCATAAAGTTGCCAATGCCAATGCACTTTGCTCCCCAGCACGGCTCCTTGGAATCGAAAACCAACCGGACAGGAACATCCTTAATATCAGAGATAAGAAGTCCATCTTCTTTCTCGATTCCTAATAGCTCAACTAGATATTTGATAATAATGCCAACATTCTCAGTATTGTTATAGGCAGAATACGGAATAATGTTTTTTGCGGCAATAACCAGAGACACGCTGTTGCCAAAGTGCCCAATTATCTGAACATCAAGAGATACTAGATTATTTTCTACAGAATACCCTTTAGCAAGAACATCCTTTAGATGAATGTAGTTATCTTTTAGCGGGCTACTGTAATTCATACGTTTCTCCTTTTAATTCTTAGCCTTAAAGTTATAAATGGGATAAATGTGCTCGATAATCTCCGCGTTATCTCCAATAGCCTGTTCGATTAGCTCAGCGGGCTTATAAGCATCAGGAGCCTCGTCAATTGTGGAAGAGCACACAGAAGTAGTATAGATTCCTTCCATCGACTTCTCGTAGTCAGCAAGGTCAAGGTTGCGGCGAGCTTCACCACGAGAAAGAATGCGGCCAGCACCGTGCGGCAAAGAGCAATTCCAGTCAGGATTTCCCTTGCCCCGCACAATTAGAGAACCGTCACGCATATTCAGAGGAATAATACCAAGTTCTCCCTTGTAAGCAGCAATTGCCCCCTTACGAATAATCTTATGCTCAGTATCAACGTAGTTATGAATAGAGGAAATACCCTCGGGATAAGACCATCCAGTGACCATAGCAATGAAAGAAGCGATGGTGCAATGATTCAGATAAGACCACTTACGAAGCATATCCATATCGTGAAGGTAGTCTTCCATATTCTGACCCTCAATATAGCAAAGGTCATCAATCGGCTCGGCAGCAATCTCGGTCTTACGAATCTCGATAAGCTGCTGAATAGCGTCGAAGTATCCTTTTTCACGCTTCTCAGCAATCATCTGCTCGTAGCGGTCGTAAATTTCCTTCTTGCGAGCATCACGAGCCGTAATAGCAAGTTCCTGATAATAATTGGCTACGCGAAGACCAAGATTACGAGAGCCGCAATGAACTCCAAGATAATAAATATTATTATTACCTTCCACCCAGATAGCATGATTTCCCGAGCCGAGGGTTCCCATCGACTTACGATAACGCTCCTCGCCATCCTTGATACCATCCCAACAACGCAACTCCTTGTAAGGAAACTGCTGAGACTCTATCGGCTCATACTGTCGAATGGAGTTCCCAGACGGAACGTGCTCGTGAATAGCCTTATCAAGAACATCAAGGTTAATCTCTCCGTCAATACGAAAAAGAGAAACGCGACAAGCTATATCTACGCCCACCGTTGCAGGGATAATCTTATCATCATAAGTGCTAGTGAATCCAACGCAGCTAGACTTTCCGGCGTGAGCATCGGGCATAATAGCAATATCCTGCTCGCGGTAAGCCTCAGATTCACGAATAACCTTCAACTGTTCGTCGAGCGTATCATTTCCGCAAATAGCGTAGTTATGAAACATTTACTACTCCTTCTTAGCCTTAGTTCTATCAACACAAGGCATTACAATAATATCAAAATATCCATTGCAACCAGCATTAATGTGAGCGTGAAGAACCTTCTGTGTCCAATCAATATCGGTCGTACCATTAGCACTACATTTGTCTGCTTTAACCGCCTTACCAAGTGCTGCAATCGCCGCAAAATAATCAGGATTCACGCCCATCACAATATCAATAGGATGCTTATACTCGCTTTCAATAATATTATCAGGGTCTTTAATCATCTTAGACTCATAATCAACATCACAAGCAGTATCGTCAATGTAGATTGTCGTACCTGCGGGAATCTTATTCATTCGTGGAGTAAAATAAAACTTCTCAATCTTCTCGCCAGTGGTGTTATCAAGAATCTCATACTTGTCCGCAGGAGTCCAACGGCAAATTGCATAAGAGTCAGTAGCATATACCTTACCGTTGTAGAAGAACATGTCAGCAAGCTGAGGAGCTTCCTTAGTGCCACCCGCAAACTTCATCATAGCATTATAAATACGACCGGACATTTTCAGAGCACTCACGTATTTTTCCTTTCTCTCTTTAACTATATATAGTATAGCATAAGAAAAAAGGGCAGTCAAACACGTTATCGTGCTTAACTGCCCTAAGTTTTACATCCCCATATAATCAGCAAAAGCTTGGAGCTTTCTTAGAGTTTCATCATCCTCTTGGAAAAAGTTAATTCTATCAGTAGAATCTCCAAGAGCATTGGAATTAGATAGAAGCTGAGTAAGCCGCCAGTCAGGATATTGATGCCAAATGTCAGCAATCAAAGTAATAATCTTATCAATACGCTCAATGTCACGCATCTAAATCTTCCTCAATCTTCGCTCGACAATTCATACAACGTTGATTATGAATAAAATTACCGCATCCACACAACGAACAAATTCCACTAAATTCTTGTATATCAGGATGAAATTTTAACGAAAGTAAATGACAAATTTTATCATAATTATCTATCAAAGTCTCTCTTTTAAACTTTTTAAATATTCTCATAATTTCGATTTACTTTCTGGTTAATAAGGTTCATTTTGTTAATCAATTCTTTTATCGCTTGATTACCATCCATTGCATATCCATCAGTAGCCTTTACAGTAAGGCCACACTCAGGGCAAGTGAATTCAGCATCATAATAGCTAAAATCTCTATAAAAATCTTCATAGACTCTTTTAAATAAGATAATAGCCCCTTTTGAAAAACAAATTGGACAATTATGTACTCGTCTATTAGTCCAATTAGGAATTTCTCTGTTCTCTATTAATTGCATCTTTCTCCCTGTCATATTTATTAAAAGCATCCAACATTCTAGTAATCATAGGGTGCCTTACAATATCCTCATTTGACATTCTAATTATACCAGAACCCGGCACGTTTTGTAAAGCGTTAGCCAAGTAGTTAAGCCCAGATTCTCCTTTATTGTCCTGCTGAATTGGGTCACCGCAAATCACAATTTTCGAAGATTCTCCAAGACGTGTGACAAGAAGTTTAGCGAGAGTAATATTAGAGTTTTCAAACTCGTCGGCAATTAAGCAAGTCTTGTAAAGAGAAAGTCCACGCATATATCCAAGAGGTAGCATCTGAATCTTACCATGTTCGATATAATTTAAAAGCTTTTCTTTACCAAGAGTTCGTTCAAATACATCGAGCATCGGTAACATATATAAATTTAGTTTGTCATTGACCTCACCCGGTAAAGCTCCCAAATCTCTTTCACCTTTGGCCTCTACCATCGGGCGAGTAATAACGATTTTATCAATTTCTTTATTTACTAGCATTGATAAAGCGTAACAAACCGCAACCATTGTTTTGCCAGCACCCGGCCCACCAATACAAATAGTAATATAATTATTACGAAGACTTTCTAAATATTCAACTTGTCCTTTTGTGCGGGCTTTAATTTCTTTCTTCCCGTATTTAAGAATTGTTTGTTCATCTACTTCGTCAAATAAACTTCCATCGTGAGAACGTTGTAAGAGCCATTCAACATCTTCTTTAGATAACTGCTTTTGAGTATCCAAATATTCCATCATCTTATCAAAGACGTTAATGATACGGTTAACCTCATTATCTTTTCCAAACAAATAAATCTTATTATCTCCATTTACTGAAATCTTTATAGATGTATCAGCTTTAATGGCGTCAAGATTCTTATCCTTTGCCCCCAATAGGGCAACAAGGTCTACATATTCTGGAACTTCAACCGTTTTTTGAATACTCAAAACGCACTCCTTTTCTATAGACAATAAAAAAAATAGATAGGCGGAAAAGGCACCACCTATCTATTACTAAAAAATTCGATACTGGTTTTATTCACTCTCGCCAGACTTGTTGTGTGGCCCTTGGTTGAGACGCTGCATTACACGGCTCGCCGCAAGGTCGATATTGCCATCCTTATCGTAGATACAATCTTCCTTCTTTTGGGTGAACCTATAGTAAGGTGCAAACCACTCCCAAAGGAAACGGATATCACGCTTAGGTAGAGAGCCAAGCTTACCCTGAGCCTGCTGGCTTGTAATCGGCTTGTAATCATTTACGTGAAGAGACGCACACATATAGTTAGGAAGATTAAGCGTAGAACCGTGAAGATGCCCCGAAATGTTAAGTACGCTAGTATCCATTTCTACGTGCGGACGATGGCTAAGAATAATGCGGTCAGAGATATAGATAGGATAATCGTAAACTTCGTTAAAGAAAATCCGCATGAGAGCAGTTTCAAAATCGTGGTCGTGATTACCACGAATAGCTACAGTCTTACAACGAGCCTTACCGAAAATCTCTCCCAATTCAGCTAGAGTCTCTTTAGTAGGACGCCCAAAATCCCCAAGAAAATAAAAGGTATCATCCTTGCAAAGTTTCTTAAGCCACTTACGAATCAATTCAACGATATACTTGTCATGCTCTTGGATAGTGGCAAACTTATTTCCACGTTCAAACTTAAGAATTCCACCAGTATTATTATCATGTCCGTGGTTAAAATGCCAATCAGACGAACAAAGCCAAGCCATTAATTATCACCCCAAAAGAGCTGAGCAATAGCCAAAAGAGCCGTAACGAGGGTGAAAGGTAAAATTAAGATAGTAGCGATACCAACGCCGATAAGAATGGGGAGTTCAAACATTTCATTTTCACCTTTACATACTCTTGAATAATATCATCGTACCGATATTTCATCGCCCAAAGATATAATGCCAGTAACACAATATACAAACTAAAAACTAGGTCGGCAATCAATTTTATCAACCTTTCCTTCTATAGCATACTCCATATTGGCTCGATTGGCAACAAAAAATACGTCCTTAGTCATTCCAGTCCCATAGTAAAAATGGTCAGGAATATGTGCCCATTTAGTATTTTGCAGCATCTTCCAACGTTCATCACTAGAAAGATTCATTACTGCATTATGTTCAAATTCACAAACAGCCGCAGTAGAGATAGCATTTTTCATACAATCAATTCGCCGCCAAGAAAAATAATCTTTAACCTCTTGGATTCCGTTTAAAAGAAAAACTCGGCAATCAAATAAAGCAGGAACATCAAACGGAGAAAGCTTAGTAAATCCAATAGCCATAGCAGAAGAGAGAACAGAACAAATCTTCTGTGTGCGGCCTTGAAAAGCAAAGTTCTTAGGGTCATCAGTTGGATTCTTAAATACTAGGCTTACTTCGTCAGAGCAAGTATAACCCGCGATACAGTTTTGAAGAGCGAAGAAAGCATACTCCATACCGTTGACCATCGCGTGAAGAAGAGCAATATCAAATGGATTTTCACAACCCTTGGTCAGAGTATGAAAACTACGACCATCTAACCGCACGCCTAAATAGGTATTGCCGCACACGTCTACTTTAGTATCTACTTCTCGTTCTCGCTGTTTAAATAATTCAAAATCAATCATAAGTTTCCTTACTGTGCATCATACACAAACTCAGGAGGTTTGTTATAATATTCATCTACTCTTGGATTGACAATATAATACTGCTCGTCAGTCTTAAATTTGGGGCGAAAGTCACCATCACCATCTGCAAACATAGCTACCATTCCGCTATGCCCAATCATCCCGTTGTATTCCATTTTCTTAAGGAATGATATAAAATAAGGAATCCAACGTTCGTTCATAGTGCATTCAACGGTAAAGGTTTTAGTTTTTGCGGCCATTACTCAACCTTCCAACTAACAGTAAGATAATTTGTTTCGGCAGATTCTTCCACCGTAAAACCTGCATCATTTAGTTCTTTAATAATGATACGCCACTCTGGAACACTGAGATAAAGTGAATCATCATTCTCCCAATCTGAAGCAAAAATTAACACTGAGAGAGCAGTATGAGAGAAGGTGCGACCAATCCTAGTTTTAAAATTACCTAGTTCAAGAGCCTCTTTAATTTCTTTATTAATTTCCTTAACAGCTTCACTAATTTTGGTATAATCACAACGAGTTTCTAGCTTCTCTATAACCGAACGACAATCTTTAGCGGTATGCTCTAAAGTGCCCTTAATCTTCTTTTTACCCACACTATCTCCTAACGATAACGACGTGAATACTCAGCCATAATTACAGTAGCACAACTGGCAACATTAAGGCTGCGAACTGAGCCGTACATTGCCACATAAATCATCTTATCGCACATTTCGATTTCCTCTTGGGAAAGACCTCGCTGTTCTTCGCCAAACACAAAGGCAGACTTGCGGGGAAAATCCTCGTCCCAAAGATTAACAGGATGATATTCCATTTGATTGTCTACTGCATATACAGTATACCCATCATCATGCAGTTTGTCAACTGTTTCTTGGAGAGTATCGGCGTGATAAACAGTCTCATAGTGCCGCATACCAACATCGCCGCAAGTATTATACTTTCGCCGACCAACAATATATACTTCCTTGCCAAGAAAAGCATTATTACTACGGATTGCTGAAGCCTTGTTAAAATCGTGAGTAATGTTCATTAAAACAGTCACTAAATCTGTTCGATTCTCTTGGAGGTCTGCTCGCACTTCTGCGGCTGTCCATTCCTTGTAAATATCGCGGACATTGTTAGAGGCAGCTGCCGCAAGATTCTTTCCAAAAGAGTATTGAGTAATTGCCATTACCAGTCGCTTTCTCCAAAGTGCTTGTCAAGCCAAGGGGTAATATAGTTCGGCCACACTCTAGTAACAATCGCAATAGCCAGAGCAATTAATCCAGCAAAGAGAGCCATTACTAGAGCAAGAAGAATCATAAAGCCGCAAAATAGAAGAAGTTGAATCATCTATTCTCCAATCATATCCATGATAATAAAACCAAACGCCGCAACCTCTCGGTCGCTAGTTAGAATATCACCACGATAGTCAGTAAACTTACGGGTAAAATCGGGGAAGTTCTTGATAAACCAATCTCCGAATTCCATCGCCTCAGTAAATCCCGCTACATTATCGTGACAATTGTAAAGAAAATCATATACATCAGAGAACTTGCGGAGAAAATCACGACGGATAGGCTCGAAATCCTGCATTCTAATACTCCTCGTCCTTCCAAGACTTATCGTTGCGGTCGTAGTCCTTCTTGCTCTTGTGCTTACCGTGTCCGCACTGCCAAGCGTTGTAGCGGGGCTTCTTGACCTGCCACGCTTCCTCGGCGGACATGACATGAATCGTTTCCTGCTTCTTACTCTTCTTCTTAGACATTGAAAGCCTCAATCTCTTCCTCTGGTAAATTGTACATCAAAATATCGACGTTAACACTATCACCATTATAAGTATAACTCTTACGGTCAACATACTCGCAAGGTTCGTTCATTGCTACAGAACGAGAAAACTTATCTTTCTCCCATTTTAGCAGACCAAAACGAGGGTAATAAGTAGCAATCAAAATTTCCTCATTGTCGTTTTCGGTATCAACAAAACAATAGTAGTAGGTGCAATTGCTCATAGTCCAGAAAGTTGCGTCCTGCTCAATATATTCACCGATGGTCTGAATCATTTTAACTCCTTTATGCTCGATGATTCCAACCGTTAACCGCGTTCTCAATAGCTTTGCTTTTACTGTTCGCGGGATTGCCATAATATGTAGCATTACAATTAGCACACTCTACGCTATATTGATAATCATCGGCCTCTATATAAGCTCCATCGGGACGAAAAACTAGGTGAGAATCAGTAATATCCTCAATGTAGTAATCACCCTGCTGACCGCAGAACGGACAAGGAGCCATCGCAGACCTGTCGATATCCTCGTAACGCATACACTTTCCTCTCTCTTGGTGTATATCTATTATAACACAAAATTTTCCAAGAGTCGATAAGAAAAAAGCCCTGTGCGGCGATAGCACAGGGCATTACATTATAAAACTAAGTCTTGAACCTCGTCGTAGAGTGACATTAGCTGGCTCCATTGCTCGTTATAGTTTCGAGCTGCTTCAAGCATATTCGCCGCAAGTTCACGGATTTCTAGTTGTGCCTTTGGAGAAAGACGAAGATTAAGCATAGAGAAAAACTCACGAGCGTTCATAGTCATAGTAAGCGAAGTCTTTGTTGCCTCTGGAAGAACATACCGAGCATCTTCTGGTTTAACGCCATCCACAAGAAGCTGATTGTATCGTAGACCGCAATCCTTCATCGTATTCTTAAAGGCGGCTAGTCGAACCTCGTCTCGTTGAATCTCTTGCGGCACAACGTACCAATCATCTTTACTAAGGTCATACTTACAGTAACGCTGAGACTCTTGGACAAAACTTGCTAGTCGATGCCGCACAAGCTGGTGAGAACAGGAACGAGAAATCTCTTCAATTCTAAAAGTAATCGTCGCGTGCTCTAGGACACTGGTATGACGATGCTTCACGCAGCTTTCAACACGCTTATAGCTTACGTTGTCTTTCTTATAACTCGTTCCAGCCGCAAGAGAGATAGTATCAATTGGGGCTTCTGTCGCTGTCATTACAGTTACTTTCATTTAACCTCCAAATAAAAAAATAGGGGAGAAATAATTCTCCCCTATTATACCCTATTTAATTAGTGGATGTACCGACAATCGGCTGGGAACCCTCGGGAACAACGATTAGGCCACCATTGTCAGCCGCAGCTTTAAGAGCTTCAATGTACTGCTGCTGAAGAACTTCCTCAGTAAGAGACTGGGTTAGAATTGCGTTAGCATCTGCTTCACCTTGAGCCTCAATGCTCTTAGTCTCTGCTTCGATTCGAGCAGTTTCCTGACGGTTGGTAGCGGCAGTCTGCTCAACTTGAGCACTCTGAGCCGCAGCATAAGCATCGGTAATAGAATCTGCATAACGAATATCCTGAACGCTTACAGATTCAACCACTACACCGCTTTCAGCCCAACGCTCAGAAAGAGTGTCTTGAATAGACTTAGCGAAAGCTTCCTTATCGGTTAGAAGCTGAATCGTGGTAAATTGACCAGCACAATCACGAGTAGTCTGTCGAACATCATTAGAGACATAACTGGACACATAAGCCTCTTGGGTACCATAATCAGCGTAAAGCTGCTCAACCGCATCAGGATTGATGGAGTAAATCACTTGCACATCACAGTCAGCCTTGGTACCAGAAGAGTCGTTGATGGTAACGGTTGCTCCATTATAAGAACCGTTGTCATAGGTATACTCAGCATCACGGTAAAAGTTGATAAGACGATTACGAATATCCCAATCTAGAGCATCTTGCCACGGTGCCTTGAAATGGATACCAGCGTCAGCAGTGTAACCAGCAAGAGAACCGCCAAAATTACGAAGAACAATAGCTTCACCGATATCCTGAGTATAGATGCACTGACTACCCGCAAGCACCAGCGAAAGTGCTAGAATAACTCCGGGAATAGCTACAGGCAGCTTTGAGTCTTCATCTTGCTTAGCTCGAATAACAAATGCACCAATAGCCACAAGGAAGAAAATACACGCTACAATAAACAGAAACATTTTACTCCTTTACCATATTCTGTTGACAAGATAGAATTGCGGCTTGTCGTTCTTTGCTTTACCAATATCAACCGCAAATAGTTCCAAGGCTTCACGAAGCTGTTTGTCATACTTATCACGATTGAACAAACTATTTTCGTCAAGAATACAATAGTCCATCGTTGAACTAATTTTAGTGCCGATGATAAAATCACTGTTTTTATCATAAGCATTTATTTGTTGCCAACAATCATATGGGTCAAACTCTAGAACGTCACAAACAAGCCAAGACTTTTCGTCAAGATATGTAGCATTAACTCGGTCTTCATCATAAGGGAAAACATAGCCATAATATAACTCTGCACTATAATCTACGCTCAACTATCCTCCTTTCGTTCTATTGGAGTTACCTCTATTGGCTGCGGCTCTTCAGGAAAACTATCGTCTCCCATCATTCGCCGTATAAGAATATCTATAAAATATTCTCGAATTTGAGCACGCCCAACAGGATGAATAGAAGCAAGTGGAATGATTCTAGTACAAGCATCATCCCAAGCCTTGCGAACATCGTCAATACTGAATAATTGCATATTGTGAATGCCCACTATACCACCTTCATATCCGTGAACATCATAAATTTAGGGTCAAAAGGAGGCTTGCGACCAAAGGTCTTTTCGTACTCTTCATTCAAAGCACGTGTCATACAGCCATTTAAATCTTTAACCGCAATCTCTGATAAGTCGAATTCAATATATGCTTGCTTAGAGTTAATGATTTGTAGAATCAGACCGAAGAAATAGGGGGACTGGCCGCACGTGTTACACATTGGCCGCAGAAGATATTCATCTGCCGAACTCTCTATCCCCTTGGCTTGGTCACGCGATACATGAAAGCCATATCCTAGAATAGTCTCAATCTGAATCATATGTCAACTCCTTTAATAATTATCATGGCACAGGCGGAAAGATTCGAACTCTCACCAAAAGTTTTGGAGACTCTTATGCTACCATTACACCACGCCTGTATTTGGTACGCTAGACAAGATTCGAACTTGCAATCTACACTTTAGGAGAGTGTTGCCTTTTCCATTTGGGCTACTAGCGTATATATATTATATCTCAGCCGGTATGATTTTGTCAAGGTCAAGGAAGGTCTGACCGCTTCTAAAAGCACCCTCCCAATAATCGGGCATCGAGTAGTGCGGATAATGCTCCAAAGCCCACTGCTCGTAATCATTGCATTCTTGCTCGTGTCCAGCAATATGGGCGATAAAACCGAAATGTCCAGTGTAGATGTTCGGAAAAAGCTTAACCGCCACGGGGTCTTGGATAGCAAAATTCAACTTGCCGCAAATAGTACAATAGGATTCAAGAGCGTAGGCAGGTTTTCCAGCCAATCGCCGCACGGGATAATTCTTATCATAGATATACTCGATAACAACATTTTGATACTCGTGCTTATGGTCAGCCTTTTTAGGAGCTTTTTTCTTCATCTTCTTCTTAGGTTTAGCATCAGCTTCACCATCAACATAGCTATATTTGAGGTCAAGATACTCTTGTTTAAGGTCAGAAGCCATATTATTTCCTTTCTCTTGGAATAAATATATTATACCCCAGTTAAGAGAAAAAGGCAAATAAAAAACGGGGAGAACCATTCAGGCTCTCCCCTATTTACCAAACTATGTCAGCGTCATATTCAGATGCTAACCTTCGAGCTGCGTATTTAGCTCTAGTCCATCCAAGAGTACGACTGAATACAGCATCGTAATAATGGTCTTCTATTATGTACCCTGCTTGATTAACTACTTCAACGTGATAAGCTATTAAACCACCAAAGTCATTTAACGTTTGGTTAATATAAACTTTCATATCACATCTGCTTTTGGAGATTACGAATTTGACGATTAATCTTACGCAGAACTCCTTGACCCTCAGAATTCTTACCGTTACGTTCAAGCTTCTGTTTGCGGCCATAGAGTGCGGCTAGACGTGTCTCTTTGCTCATTGTGTCTCCTTTTGTTTTATAAAAATGTCAATTAATCACGGTCGTTATAGATACGCTCAGCAGCGTCCCAACCAAGAGAATTCTCAATCTTCTCGCAGCAATCATCGGTGAGATAAGCAATAGCCTCGTCCCCACCCCAATAGCCGTGGACAGTCTTCTCAAAGGTATCCACCCAGATATTCGGGCCACCACAAGCGACCATAACTCGCATACCTATCAAACCATAACCAAGACGCCAGATATAGTCGATGTTATAAGTATCTTCAAAATACCAACGACCGTCTTCTTCATCCTCACCAGCATAACACTCGTAAAAGCCATCATCTTTGATAGCTTCAAGAGTGTCCGCAATACGGTCAACGGTCTTCTGGAATTCCTTCTGAAAATCCTCTTCGTAAGACATTCTCTTTCCCTTCTCTCTCTTGGATGATTATATTATAGCACAGACTTAATCCAAGAGTCAAATAGAACCTCTCAAACAAACATGATAGGTCATATTGCAAGTATTAGAAATAATCCTAATCTCACTGTTTTGATTTACAAAAAGACGATAGCCGTTAAAGTTAAAATAGGTGTGCGGCTTAAGGTCAAAGCAATAAGTTCGACCATCTTGCTTAGACAGATTAAGCTTTTGCCGCAATTCGCAGGATAAAGATTTTGTTAGCTTCCTGCTACCGCTTCTTTTCTTATAAGGAGTTTGTAGATAAAAATTATCTTTAAATCTACGAAGAAATTCTTGTTTAGAAAGAAGAAGAAATCCTGTATTGGTGTAAAGACAAAAATACTCTACGTTCTTTTGAGAGTACCAATAATCTACAAAAGCATCTAAGCCCTTATCTAAATAGGGCTGGATTTGATGTTTAGTAGAGTCTGTATATTGACCCAAACGAACGTCTCCACGCGATAAATCTTTAACCTCGATATAACAATCATATTTAGGCGAGAAGATATCGCTTTTGGTGCTATCTGCTCCACCTACTAAATAAGCAGCAGAGTCAAAAGCGGTCTTAATAAAATCAAGTGCTTTGACTTCTGTAATTTCCCAGCCCATATCATCTTCTTTCTAATAAAAAATAGGCTCTGTAGGGGACACGGGATTCGAACCCGTACTGGACGCTTTTTGAGAGCGTTATCTCTGCCGATTGGATTACTCCCCCACAGAACCTATTCTTTTAACGAAATTGCGGCTTATAGACTGCTACCGGAGCCGCACCAGTCTCGAAAGGTGCCTACTTCCTCTTATTTCTATCCTCCATTTAGTTATGGCTTGAAATAAGAACCAGTTCAACCTTAAAAAAGGTAGGAGGATGGTAACGTAAATTAAGCAATCTTCTCTTCAAATCCAGAATCAACGAACGGATTTGGCTGAACGTGAAACACCTCGTCAGAGAAATAGAACTCTCCATCCTTGTCAATGACATAACAGTGAGCACCATTGTGCTTGCCATCATAAGCACCAACGCCCATCACAGCAAAAGGATTCTTGCACTCGGTATCGCACTCGTCGCAAACCAAATCCCCCGGAAAGCAGGGAATGCCGTTGCGGTCAGGAGGAACGATGATATGCGGCTGACCCACCGCATCCTCAAGTGTGCAGTAGTTGAAGGTGTAACCAGAAACGTTCATCAAGTTCCTTTCTCTCTCTTGGACAAGTATATTATAACACAATCCAAAAGCAAAAGTCAAATGTAAAGCTGAGGAGGTTGCGTGTCTCTCCTCGCATCCTTGTTTTCGGCACAAGGTATAAGCCACTCCTCCCACGGGATAAACAAAGCCCTAGTTTATGGCACAGGGCATAAGCCGGTTGTCAGCCTAACAGCGTACTTGCCATTACAACGTTGGGTCTTGGCACTTAGCCGCAGGGATTCTGGTTTGCTGACTTTAATGCAACCCCTTGTTCTTACATATATATTATATCATAAGAAAAACGCAAGAGTCAAATGTAATTCTTGCGGCTATAATCTATGGTCTATAGGTATTTCCATTTATATCCATATGCAACTTTACGTTGACCATTACAAACTGAAGCTATATGGCCGCTATGCGGTTTATTTAGAAATCTATAAGCGTCAGCTATTGTATTAAATATTTGTATAGTCTCGTTTGTTTCTTTATCTATCATTGCGACTGTTTGACCATGTCGTTTTACCCATTCAGTAGAAGAATATATTGGTACTCCTAATTCTTTACATGCTTGTCGAACAACAAAAACATCACAATGAAAATATTTTGCGGTTTCTTTTTGATTATGAAGCTCTAAATATTTATCAACTATTTTTCTATAATCATAATATTTTTTACTATCTCCGCCTCTAGTTGCATTATAACCTAAACAACCATAAGTTTGGAGTTTATCAATCCAGTATATCTCTCTGTCAGCAGACTTTTCAGCAGAGCACTCTTCTAATATAGCTATAGAAAAATGTTCTATCCCATATTTATTTATAGCAGAATAAAGAGGACGCTTTTCACATCTTTGCCTTTTACTCTCTTTAATATGCTCTTTAAATCTTTTTTCAATAGTGCCATTTGTCTTACCGACATATTGTTTACCATTAACATTGTTCGTAATTACATAAATAAAAGCCATGATTTCCCAACTTTCTACCCAACTATATAATAAACAGATAGGCAGGTGGTTGGGTTTATTCACTTTTCACTAAGCTAGCTACTTCTTAGCTAGCCTATCTGTTATTAACAATGGTCGGACTAGAAGGTTCTGCCCCCTCTCCACGCCGCCCCAAACGGCGGATGCTACTGTTAAACACCATAGTCCGATATAATATCAAATGGGGCGGAGTGTTTATTACCATACATTAACTGACCTCTCTCCGCGTGAATGTTTATACTGGGAACCGCCCAGTGAGAACATTTAATTTCTTTGTCCCTTTGATACTAAAATTGGTAGCCCCGGAGAGATTTGAACTCTCACTGAACTGGTTCTAAGCCAGCTCCCTCTGCCATTGGGGTACGAGGCTATATGGTACCCTTGAAGAGATTCGAACTCTTACTGACAGCCACCTTAAAGCTGTGCCTCTGCCGTTGGGCTACAAGGGTATGGTGGGCAGTGAGAGAATCGAACTCCCTGAGTCGTAGACAACGGATTTACAGTCCGCCCCGCTTACCACGCTTCCGGTACAACTGCCCAAATATATAACAAGCGGAAAATATTAGAATCACTGAATCAGACACTAGCATAAATTCCAAATATTTATTGTTGAAAGAAGTAAGTGATTCTATCATCACGCTATGTTAGCTAAGAAAGGCGGAAATAGAAGAACAGCGAGTATGTTGGAATCGAACCAACTTAGATAGTTTTGCAGACTATTTTCAATCCATATGAAGTAAGCCGTTCTATCATCACGCCTATATATTGGGGTCAGCTATTTTAATATTTTCAGATACTTGCTAAATATCCTACTATCACCCGGTAAATAACTGTTTTAAGCTTTTCCCCAAAGAGCTAACGGGAGGGAGCCGATTTTCTTTTTTATCCTCTCTTACAATGGACTCCCTAAAGCAAAGAGAGCGTGCGGGAAAGCTCTTCTACCGATTATCGCTTTCTCACTTCTAGAAAGACCGCACTCATTAAACAGCCCTGACGGTATCCTCATAGAATTTCACCCCGTCTATGATTTAGTCGCTGTCGTAGTATCATCTGGAAGAGGGCAACGGTACCGCCCCGTATGGCCGAAGCCACGTGATGCTTTCGAGGCACCCCCAGCACGCTTGTCTGGTTTACCCTCCAAAAAATATCTATGGCGGAAGACTGAGATGCCGACTCCCATACCATCGCTGGTACCAACCGGCTTCCAACCGGTGCCCGAGGCCGCTCGGGTTAATCTTCCATATGGCGGACGCACTCGTATCCGACACGAATCCCTCCAAGAGGAACGCTTTGCTTAGCAGGCAAGCCCAGCTCCCCGCTGGTTGTCACGTCCAAAAAGCGGTCGCACTGCACTGCACAGTGATATTTCCCATATGCGGGAAACCGAGCCACGAACTCCGACCTATCCAATCAACTTCGTAGGGTAGCGACCCCTAGAGCGGTTGACTAGGTTCAAGTTTTAAGAACCTTGAAAAGAGAATAATATAATGGGCCTTCACCCTACTGACAATTATCTTCTTTCATATTCGACCACCGGGAAGTAAGAGGCTGAGGCTGGCTAGCTACTTCCATACCTTCTCTTACCCTTTTACCCCGAGCGGGATTGTCTACCCGCACGCTTCACCCACAATTCAGCAAATTAAAATTATACGCAGTTCTCCTTACTGCCATCATAATAAATAAAGCGGACTTGGGCTACACACGACACGATTGCTGTGTTATACACGGATTTCTCCGCTTCACGTCCACGAGAATTGTTGGTATTACCGCTGGTTTCCTAGGCTACCACACCTAAGACCTTTCGGCTTATTGCTCACTGAGCCGTCTATTGCTCCCCGCACACCAATCGTTGTCTTTGAAAGCGATAATCTCAGCACCACGACTTGCTCTTATATCCGTCCGGTTTCATGCATAACATCACTGCTATACGTAAGGCTTTACCAGAGTATCCCCTGTTTAGACCCCGTGCGTTCGTCGTGTCTCAGCACCAGCTGTTTACTGGCTCTTCACTGAGTTATCTATTATCCTCTTTTCAAGGTTCTATTTGAGAAGAGCGGACAGGACTCGAACCTGCTATCTCCATCACCTCTTGATGGTGTTTACTCCATCGAAAGGAATTGCACCTTTCAGCCAAACTTCCGCTCTTCTTATATATCTATTATAGCAGATGCTATATTAGAAGTCAACTGTCAACCTTTTATCTTTTCTCACGCATGATACTCAGACTTTGACCGTCGCTGGTACGCATACCTGCTTACGCTTTGACTCGGCGGGCTGACTATTATATATTACCAAATCCAAAAGATGTTGTCAAATGTTAGTAAGGCATTTTTTTGAATTCTCCGGCAATATACAATTTAGGAATATTGTGAGCAAATCGAAGCTCACGAGCGGTCATATTTTGAATATTCGTCCACTCTCCGTTAGAATCACGAATATAGGCCGCACATTCATTTTTGACCATATCCCAAGAGAAATCGAAGGATAAAGCGTTAACAAAGTTGGTATAAATTTGAGCTTCAGGTTCGTGCTCTCTATACCAATACAAGTCTCTAAAGCAAGCACTGGGGCCGTATGCGGCATCTACCGTATGATATGGCCCCTCAATATCAAATGGGGTCGTAAGATAGCCATCTTCAAAGTATACCCGCATACTTATCCTTTCTGTTTTGCTCTTGGAATAGTATAACACATTGACTAATAATAGTCAAAAGAGAATTTGGAGAAGACTATTGGAGTTGCACCAATCTAAACGGTTTTGCAGACCGCTGCCTAAGCTGCTCGGCCAAGTCCTCAGATGGAGCGGCTAAACAGATTCGAACTGTCACCAAAAGTTTGGAAGACTTGTATGCTACCTTTACACTATAGCCGCATATAACAGATTTTCTTTAGTCCACTCTCTTTCGTTGTCAGGGCTGGCTAAAATCTGTAAAAACGCATCCATACTAAACACGCCTATTTTTCCATACTTTTATATAGCGGCGATAGGTCTTTCGAAAGTCCGCTATCCTATATTATTCTTTGAAGTCTGCAAATCTTCAAAGTATAGAATCAATCTGGGGCGTCCACAGAGATTCGAACTCTGAATAGCGGAGCCACAGTCCGCTGTGTTGCCATTACACTATGAACACCATATGGAGCGGCATAGGGGTTATGCTCCCCTCACCTCTTCGTTGGCAACGAAGCGTTCTACTGAATGAACTAATGCCGCAAATAAACTATGGTGCCGTACCTGAGAATCGAACTCAGCTTACGAGCTTGAAAGGCTCGCGTCCTAACCGCTAGACGAGTACGGCGAATATATGGTGCCCCACCGGAGACTCGAACTCCGGTTTCTACCTTGAGAGGGTAGCGTCCTAGCCGCTAGACGAGTGGGACATATGGCGAGGACGATGGGGTTCGAACCCACAACCTTCGGAGAGACAGTCCGATGCTCTAGCCAAAATTGAGCTACGCCCCCGTATCTGGTGGAGCTGGTGGGATTTGAACCCACAACCTACTGCTTGCAAAGCAGTTACTCTCCCATTGAGTTACAGCCCCGAATAAACTATGGTACTCGGTAAAAGACTTGAACTTTTGACCTGATGCTTGTAGGGCACCTGCTCTACCAACTGAGCTAACCGAGTATATGGTGCGGACTCTTGGAGTCGAACCAAGTACACTATGCTCTTCAGGCATATGCTCTACCAGTTGAGCTAAGTCCGCATATGGTAGCACGTACAAGAGTTGAACTTGTGAACCTTTCGCTTATCAGGCGAACGCTCTAACCAATTGAGCTAACGTGCTATTGGTGCTACCGGATAGATTTGAACTATCACCGCCGAAGGTATGAGCTTCGTGCTCTGCCAATTAAGCTACAGTAGCGTGGTGCGGCATGAAGGATTCGAACCTCCGGCCTTCTGATTCGTAGTCAGATGCTCTAATCCAACTGAGCTAATGCCGCAATGGTGGAACCTATGGGAATCGAACCCATATCGAAGGATTAAGAGTCCCCTATTCTAGCCGTTGAACTAAGGTTCCATATATTATATCAAAGCCCACTCTTCATCAGAATAAGCATTAATATCTTCTTTAGTACGAGGTAAATTCATTTTATCACACCATTTACGAACAGCGTTATCAGAAAAGCCATACATCTTACCAATCTTGATAAAACTAGTAGTACGAATTAATTCTTTTAGCTGTTCTCTGGTTGGATATACAATATTTCTTTTAATTACCCCTTTTTTCTTTTTACGAATATTATCATCTTGTTGTTGTTGACGTAAAGACTGTAAAATTTTCTTTTGTTCATCTATACTTTGTTGAATACTTTGATAATAAACATCAACGTCAAAATTACTTTTAACTCCTGTCATATTAATATCGCCATATTCAATCATACGATGACAATTTGAGCAAACCATAATACATTTTTTAGCTTCAACAGCATAAACGTCTTTTGCTCTAGTAATTCCATTACCACTTAAATTAAAAGATTTTTCTGATGGATTTAAATGATGGAAATCATACATATATTGTGGATATGTCTTACCACAACAAAAGCATTTATTCCCAAAAGCATCCACTAATGCACTTTTAATTCTTTTACGATAACTAATAACATCCGTACTATTACTCATATTCGAACTCCTCTTATATAGAAATTAACCTTTCTATATAATATGAAAAATTCGATTGGTTAATTTCGAACTTTTGCCCATTCAAATTAACCAAGCTGGCTCGGAGGGCATCGAACCCCCAACCTCTTCGTTAACGGCGAAGTGCATCTACCAATTGAGCTACGAGCCAGCTTGATTAATTCAAGATGGAATGGAGGTCAGTATCAGAATCGAACTGATATTTTTGGATTACTAAACCAATGTTCTACCGTTGAACTAACCGACCGTGGTGGCGGAAATCGGAGTCGAACCGAATGTCTCTTGCCTATGAAACAAGCGAGGAAACCGTTTCTCCCTTCCGCTGTATTATAATATATCAAAGACAATTTTTATTGTCAAATGATATCCATTGGTGGACCCAGAAGGATTCGAACCTTCGCTCCCTCGGTTATGAGCCGAACGCATTAGACCGCTATGCTATGAGTCCAAATGGCTGCTTCTGAGAGATTCGAACTCCCACTAAAGGCACCAGAAACCCTTGTGCTACCCTTACACCAAGAAGCAATCTGCTCGATATTCTGCCCGTCGAGCATCGGGTCTGCTTTCTTATGTTTTTAAAAAGTCTATAAGAAAACAGCAAAGAATACTTAGACTTTCAAAAAAGCACTTGAGAGGGATTCCAACCTTTTATCGCGTGTTTGTACGTCTCCCTTGTCCGACGCAGACCCGCTGTTACCAGCACTTTTCCAACGCTTTTAACGATTGTTGTCTTGACCGCTTTGGCATTCGGGCAACTAATCTACTCAAGTATAATAAGTTTCATATCTCCTGAAACTCCGCTATCCATTAGCTAGATGGAATCGCTTGAAACCGGAAGCTGCCAAGGTGGCTTCTCCTCGAACACGGGTTTAAAGCTGTACCCACACTCCGATGAAACTGGGCCTTATTAAGTTTAACGTCATTAAAAGACTCTAAAAGAGGACGCCAGTCTTTCGTATCCGTCGATACCAGACTCGATTTTGCCGTTTTGTTTTCAATCCGTCAAACGGTAATCGTAGAGCGATTCCACTATGCCCCGCACAAGCGACCGGAGAAGATGGCCGGTACATCAGGTATTCTAATTCTTTAAAAGTCGTTAGTCAACCATTATTGAACGACTAACCTTTTTAACTCCAAAAGGTTTAACGGAGTGCGGTTTTTCTAATCTGAAGCGTTATCTCTACTACGCCGGATACCGCAAACAGCAGAGAGATATGTTTCGCTAAGCCGTGGCAAGTTCAAGGCTTGCTCGTGCTTTTGGAATGTCGAGTTCGTCCAGCACACGGCCAGTAGGCTAGTCGGCACTCCAAAAGCACGGCTGGTTGTTCAAGGCGATACCAGCTAAACGCTCTCCGTGGAGGATTCTTCATCCTCAAACCTTGTTTATTATATCACAAAGCAAAGATTGTTGTCAAATGATATTTAGTTATCAAACCAGAAGACTATTCGAACATCAATGTCATCAGCCCAATGGCAAGAGGCTCCAAGCATAAAATCAATGCCATTGATAAGACCCTTGAGATAAGAACGCTCGTCCTTATTATAAGTCTTCTTATCTTTGGACGCAACACGAAGCTCAGCGAGAGTCAACCAAGATGGAGTGTGGTTCCACTCCTTATCATTTTCCCACTTTCGCATAACCCCGTTGGAAACATCACGAGGAAGTCCGCGAGGTTCTGCGATAGGCTGAGCAAAACCACGAACTCCTGCAAGAATAGCAAAGAGTTCATAATTGCGACCATTAAACGGCTCTACAAGGGCAAGTCGCTCAAGCTCCCAACGATATGGCACGTAGATTCGCACCATTTTCCACTGACCGGCAACCTTGTCTCGATACTCTACATAGCTATGAATGTCGCATCCCACGGCGTTTCCTTTCTCTTCTACCCTTTGTTAGTTATATTATACCACAATAAGAAGAAAAAAGTCAAATGCTAAATAAGCACCAGTTCACGCTCGGCTCGTTCCATTTCATACTCTTCCTCAGAAGTAGACTGAATTGTAAAAAGACCAGTAGCAATAACCACACCGGGAACCTGCCAATAACGTTTTAGCTGAGAGATACAATCAAGCCAACCATTGTGAATAGCCTGTTCACGGGTGGTGTCCTCGTCAGTCTTTGCAATAGCCGTAACATCTGCATCTTGACCAGCTGCCGCAGAAAAAATAAAGAATTCTGACTTGCCAGAGACATAATCCTTTTCAAGATGATAGATGCCAAGAACTATATTGTCAAGATTGTTGAGTGCGGCAATAAGAAGCTTTGACCGCACACGAACATTACCAATAATATCAAAAACTTGTGCTTCTGTCAACTCTATTGGGTCGCATACTTCAAACTCTTCGATTTCATCATCCATATAGATAACATCAACAGTAGCGACCTGAGCGATATAATCTCTCATTTCCTCTTGGGAGATAAGATTATCTGCTTCAACATAATATGTATCAGAGAAGCCATTATCAGCTTTCACTTCGACTTGGAAAAAACGCATAACGACCTCCCAAATAATTGACAATGGAGCCGACGATAGGACTTGAACCTACAACCTGCTGTTTACAAGACAGCTGCACTGCCAATTGTGCTACGTCGGCATAGAAAACAATAGAGTAGTGCGGAATATGCTAAATCCTGGCTCACTCAGCCGCACTACTCTATTGAATAGGCTCTCTTAATTCTTAGGTGGAAAGCCTAAAGCACCTACCTTGGGTTTCGTATCCGCCAGAACCCCTGTCGAAAACTGGCTGCGGATACAGGTATCCGCACGACGAGTCAGTTTGTGTCACAGCCTAGTAATGTACACTCCTAGGTCGTTTCCTGCTGCTCAGGGAGTAATTATATAATACAACGAAAAGAATTGGTTGTCAAACGACTTTACAGGATACCATCCATATTGGAGACAATGTTCTCCAGCCTCTTAGCAATGTCCTCTTTGGTATTGCCCTTGCGGCTAGTAGAACGAAGATTCTCAATCTCCGCTCGAATCTCTTCTTGTGCGTTTTGAATCTGCTCTTCGGCAATATAGAATGCGTCTCCAAAAATACCATCTGAATTTTTAGCATTATCGGTAAAAATTTCAACAGCAGTTTCACAAACCGCTTCAAGTTCGGGGTGCTGATTATAATGCTCAACCGCATCTTGAATCAAAGATGCCACGTCTTGAGCGTCAAGCTGGTAATCTCGCTGAATCATATCAAGAAGCTGATGATAATCAAGCACCATTTCCGGTTTATTATTAACCATTGCTACAGCAATCATTTAATCTCCTCTCTTGGTTACGAGTATATTATATCATATCCTCGCCCCAAGAGTCAAATACTAAAAACCAAGAAGACGAAGAAGGTCGCGTAGCTCTTTTGTATTACTGCCAAATAGAGCATCGAAGTCAGATGTATGACGGTGATGAATGGAATTATCCGGCTTGCGGCAAGCAGTGCTCTCACAAGATGCATCCTTATGAGTCTCAGGCTCCTTCACCTCAACCTTAACCGCAGGCTCAGTAGTATGTATAGACATGAAAGAATTAATCTTATCGTTTAGACGACGATTTTCTGCCTCTAGTTCCGCAAATCTAGAAGCTACTGTGTCCTCTGTAATAGAAGAACAATTAGAAGAAATACCAGTAATAGGAAATGGAGTAGAAGTCTCTACCTTAACTTGAGACTTAACCTTTTCCTTCTCTTTACTCTGCTTTAGAACATCAAGATAAACCTCAAGAATCGCCGCAGTAACATCTTGTTCGATATTATCTAGGTCACCAGTCAGACGCTTATCAAAAGAGAAGCCTTCTGAATCAGAGTAAGTAACACCAATATCGTAATCATCATCATTTAAAACCGCAGTGACAGTTGCTTTTAGACCATAACTTGCCATCTTTTCTCCTTCTTTCTCTTGGAAATATACTTTAAATAAGTATACTATTCTTCTCTTGGAGTGTCAACTATTGCTATAACATCCCCATAAAGATTTATTCGTTGTTGGTTTTCGTGGTCAATAAGAACCAAATATCCTTGATATGGTTCTACAGAATATTGACCAACATATTCATCAATTAATTCATTACCAGTGTATACTCGAACAATTCTGTCTGGATGACGGTCAAAAGATTTTCATTAAACTTTGTCGAGCCAGCCAACCTGTGTTAGTACCAAACAGCCACGTAAAGAACATAATAGAAACAATAATGCCAGCGTACAGGAACATCTTCCATTTATGATGCCCCTTAGTTTTCTCTTTTATATTTTGTACCCTATCTTTGAAACTATTAAACACTGACATTTCATTCTCTTCCTCTCTACTATTTAACGACTACATAGCGTCGTGAAGTGTACGAGCTAGAAGCTCTTTACGTTGGTCTTCTGTAAGAGCATTTACACGAACTGCATAACCCGATATTCTTACGGTTAGATTCCCATAGTGCTCTGGGTCTTCACAGGCACGTTTAAGTTGCTCAGGTTGTATTACATTAACATTAAGTTCAAAGGTGTTGACCACCCTCAGACATACGATTAGGAGAAAAATAAGCGTCCAAGAGGTCAACAAGATTGTCGATTTGATTTTGTGAAACCATCGACTTCACCTCCTTTTACCAGTTAACATAATAGTCCGTTGTATTTTCGTTACATCCACTATCAAGAACTTGACACAATCCTTTTGAACCTTGAAAAACAGTTCCTTGTGCCATATCACTTGCAGCTACAACATAATATCCTTCAGAAGTACGATAAAATCCTTCACTATCTACTGTCCATTCAGAAGTGCGATAATGATATAATACTCTACTACTATAGTATGTTTCTCTGCGTCCATTGTAATAATTTACGCCACTAGATTTGGTTAAACCAGAACTGTTGCTATTATAGCTTTGCTGTTGAGCAGCTTGTTGTTGCTGTTCAGCAGCACGCTGTTGACGTTGTTGCTCTAGTTGACGTTCTTTCGCGGCCAAAGCTTCATCACGCATCGCCGCAAACTGCCCGCTAGTTTCTTCTAATTCATTAATATATTTGAAACTATCTAGATTAAAATTATCAACTATTGCCTGATTATCTTCAGATAGATAATCTCGCAATTCCAATAGCTCAGAATGAACAGTCTCTAGTTCTGCGGCTTTAGCATTGAACTCATTCTGCCATTGCTCTTGGTCAATATATCCTTCTTTAAGATATTCTCGTTCTTCTAACGAGGTATTATAAGCAACTATTGTAGTTGTTGTATTATATAGCGATTCGCCAAATACTACATTAGGTAAAATAGAAAATATTACAAAGATACCTAGTATAAAAACAAAAACACCTATTAGAATTTTATATTTGGTACTAATATAATCACACTCCTAAATCGGCGGCAAAACCCCACTTAGGTTCATAAGTATCACCATATTCGGCAATCCATTCGTCTAAAGAAACCTCAGTGATAGGTCCCACATTTTGCCGCACCCAATATTGTCCATCGTGAGCCACAATTATTCCAACATGACCATAGATACTCCCTAAATAGGTTCCTGTGTGGGAAGGAACTGCTATTATCATTCCGGGGATTATATCTTCTCTATTGGACGATGTACAATAATTCCAGTACATATCACAAGCATTCCCACCGGGATAGCCAAAACCAGCAGCCTGATATACTCGACTAACCCAAGCCGCACACCAACCACCTCCTGCGGTTGGTACAGTATATGTAGCATCTTCTATCGGTTGTGCTCGTTTAATTCGTTCTTCACGAATCCTTGCTCGCTCCGCTTCTTCTGCGGCTCGTTGTACTTCTGCCTGAATTTCGGCGAGCTTTTCTTCTGTATGCTCTTGGAAAATCTCTATGAAAGATGCCAGTTGGCTATGATTCTCTTCTTGTGTAAATTCAATTCCTGATTGTGCTCTTAGGACTTCTTGAAGAGAGTCTGCGTATACCGGCATTGGTAAAGACATAACCAAGCATACCATTATTACCACGATTACTTCTTTTATGTGTTTCATTCGATATAAAAATACCTCCTTTATCAACATAAAGAGAAGTCCTAGAAAAATGGCACATACTACTCTATGTTTTTTCAGAGGTATTTTTTATTCAAATTTGACCATTTTTTGCTACGTGGCTAATTGCACCCCAATATCTCGAAGACTACGAGCCATCCTGATACAGTGTTTACAAGATTGACAATTGCCACCTCTGCGACAACGCAAACCACACTGTGAACGCTTCTTGATAAACCCGCTCACTAGACCGGGGCATGGCATATCAAATCCTTTGAAATCAATATTCAACTCTTCCAACTGTCCATACCAGAATTTATGCGTAACGTAAGCCTTGTAAAGAACTTTCAGAACATTAAAATCGTATGGCGAACCGCAATCAAACTCAATAACATCAATCCATTCAGCTATTACATCCATGTCCTGCGGACGATAAAGTGGTGCAGTAAAATCATCTGGCCCAATAGGATAAGAGGTAGGAGCACGGTTAATGACCATTCTGATACGAACGCCATGTGCCGCACAATACTCTTTCACTTTGTCTAGTTCGTAGGTCAAATCATCACAAACATATACGTCACAAACTTGGTGATGCTCTACCAGCCACCTTAGCATAGTCCAACAATTAGCGGACATAGAGTTATCAAAAAAGAACGTGCAATCACGCTCTTTTAGTTGAGAAGCCTTAGAGATATCTTCTGCCCGCAAACGAAAACGCACCCTATCGCTAATTTTTGAAAGAGCGGTAGCGGTCTTAACATCAATGCCATTTCGATATTCAATGTTGATAATATGATTCTCAAAAGTTTGAATGAATTCAATCAATGTGTCAAGACTATTCTTGTTAGGGTCAAAAAAGATATTGAACTCTTGAACTTTATCATTCAACTTGTAATGATTTTTAAAAGGAATTGCTACATCCAACGTATCACCTCCTAAACAATATCAATCTTGTCGATTTCGCTTTTGATGTGATAAGGTAGGTCACTATATTTAATACCATAACCATCGAGCATCCTGTTAACATCAGCCGCAGTAGTTTTCCAATACCGAGCATGATGCTGCATACGATGAATATCTAAGGTCAATGAATCCTCGACCATTCCAAGAGTCATAGGATTGCCAACCTCTAATGGATTGAACTCAAACACTAGTATTCACCAGTCTCGACAAGTGCATAATACTTGTCTGCGGCCTCTTTGAACATCTTCCATCCTTCATACGCCTGATAGATAGCTTGACGAAGCTCGGGGTCAACAGTCATTTCCACTTGCTGCGGAATCACGCCTGTCTCAAAAAGTTCGCCAAGACCACCCTCCCAATCACACATGTTGATAAATTCCACTGCGTTCATTAATCCTCCTTAATCTTACGAAGAGCTATGCGGCATAAATAGAGATATGGCAATTAATATTATCATACTCGGGATGTAACCGAAGAAAACCGCAAAGAGTCTCACTAGGCTTGCTATTACTGTCAATCATAGATATACGCCAAATAGTCTTCTCACAGGTAAGATGATTATTAATCTTGATAATGTAACAAACACCCATATCTTTCCTTTCTCTTGAATACTTCTATAGTATACCATATTGCGGCCAAGATAGTCAAGAAAAAAGCCGTGTAGACCAAAATCCACACGGCTTACACAGAAAGGAAGAGACTAACAGACGTTAGCGTAGTGAGTGTTGATATAATCAACGATATTGCCACCCTGCTCAAGAATGCTAAGCATCTGGAAGACCTTATCATTGAGAGCGGTGAGCATGGTTAAATCACCACGCTGAGGGTTGGAAATCTGGGTGCTATAATTTCCGCAATCAAAAGAGTAGACATGGGTGCGGCCATAGCGACGCATATAATCATTCATAGCGTCAATCGCAGTACCACTGTTGTAAGTCCACCAACCACGAGAATTCATCACCTGCATATCAGAGAAGAGGAATACGCGGTTATAGTGCTGGTCAAGCATCTTCCACACAGGAATAATATCAGTACCATAGCCGCAACCGTCATTCTCCTGCATCTTCTTGATAAGTACAAAGACACTATCAAGACGATTGTAATAGCATCGCTTAGCATCGTTGCCAAACTTAATGAACTCAGAGTTGGGGTTGGAAAGATAGATGGCGGCAGCGTAACAAGCACAGACCTCCTTGATGGTCATGTTGCTGCGACCAGAGATACGGTCTTCCATCGAACCAGACACGTCAAGAACAACAAGAGAAGTTCCGTCAAGACCCGGCACGTTCTTGACAGACTCACGGAAAGCCTTGTCGAGAGCGAAACAGGTATTGACCTCTCGAACCTCTAGGTTCTTATAGGCGGTGTAAATCTGATATGGGAAGACAAGAGACTTGTGAATCTTGTCCGCGTTAGTTAGCTGAGGAACAAGATATCGACGAACCCAATACTCGTCTACGCCAGCGTTGAGAATGTTGTTAAGGTTACGAATAAGAGCGAGGTAACCAAGCTTGCTGCCCTCAACCAGCTCACGCCAGTTAGCGTTCTTCTCGTCCTCGTCCTTGGACGCAGAAATCTTCTGCTCCCAAGTATCAGCCTTTTCAAGCACGCCATTGTAGAACTTATCCACAATATCACTCTTTGCGTGAGTAACATTGATAAGGTCAATCATAGACCAGTTCTTGCGACGCATAGCGTACTTGTCCATCTGATAAGCAGATAGACCGCTGATGTAGTCACCAGCACCACGAACAAGAGCGTGCGAACGCTTGTCTCCAAGAGACTCAACAATGGCAAAAATCTCGGAAACATCGTCGGGACGCTTCATATAGTTCTTGAAGAAGTCACGCTTACCCTCGAATTGAACAGGATTGAGCATCGCCGCAGTAAGCTGGCTAATGCTACGCATACCAAGCTCGTTGCGGGCAAAATAAGCCGCACGACCAACAAACTTAGCTCCATACTTCTCAAGCATCTTTTGGGTAAGCTGAATGTAGCGATTCATCTGCTCGTCACCGCTCTCGTAAAAGCGATTCTCAAGCATGTTAGAAAACAGATTGTTAAGCCAGTCCTGCTCAAGAGACTTCTCGAAAACATCGCCACCCTCATAGGTCACAGCATTAGGCTGAGCAGGGGTCTTGGTCTTGTTAAACTTTCCAGCCATTTAAATCTCCAATCACTCTAACAGAGGTAAACTAAAGAAGGAAACGATTAATAACAGACAAAAAATGGAGCCTAAGACGGAGGCGAAAATATTGTCTTTGAAGTAACTGTTATCATCATCACTTCTTTTTTAATACAAAATAGACGGTGTGCGGAAAAATCATATCTGAGTAAAAAATAGCCACTGTTATTATCCCTTATAATATGTGAAGTAACTCAGACACTCGTCACGCACACCGCCGCACGAAGGGAGGTGTCCAAAGAAAAGCGAGGAAATAGGGAAAAGAGTGAATATATCGTGCTCTACCATTGAGCTAACTCGCAAACAGTATTCGAGTATAGGATTCGAACCTACAACAACGCCATTACCAGTGGAAGTAACTCTTTTCTTCGTCACTCGCTTTGTTTACTTTCTAAAGTGCGGAAACAGCGTGCTTCAGTTTTTGTTATGCCTGACTTAGGCTCATGGCCTATTCAGGAGCGATAATTTTCATATTTATCCGAAGTATCTGAAACACTAATCACGCACTCGCTTTATTATATGTTACTAATAAATTTCCTCGTTGTCAAGGAAAATCTCTGGGTTTCCATCAATCTTTTCAAAAGACTCAATAGAAACATCGTTCTTGTAATCAACAGCATAGACTGTGACGGAACCACCGCCGAAGTATGCGACAGTGGATGCGACCTTTGTTCGCTCGTCCTCTATCTGATGCTCATATACATCATTTACCCAAAAATGAGCACCATTAATCGTCAGACCGCAAATAAAGTAACGCATTTTCTCTCCTTACCTATAGAAACTTGAGTAGTCGATAAGACGAATCTTACCGTCTCTAAACGCTACATTACCATTATGACAGTCTCGAATATCGTTGTCAACCAGAAAATCCAACAACTTATCCGTTAGCTCCTTGCCCCAAGAGTCATAGAACATACCAATCGTATCATCATCCATATCCGCAGGGGCATAATAGAACTGCTTTCCCGGCTCTTGACGCTTTGACTTGATGTAAGCAAGTCCTGCCGCAGAGCTATGGTGCGGCGTTGCATCTTCCTCTAGAGCACTTTCGCTCATTTCAGACACGTAAACAGGAAAACCCTGAATGTCACAAAGATATCTTGTACCACAAAACAAATCATCTAAACCTTCGCCGCACGCAAGCTCGTAGATAAGCTCTTCCGCTCGACAATAATCCCAATTATTTTCGTTTTCAGAGCCACAAGTTGCATTGGTAAAATTGTGATAGACCCCATCCTTGGTACATTCGCCGAGAAAAGGAATCTTCAGCACATAGTCTCCAAGATAATTATAAAACAGAACTACTTTGGAGCAGCCGTATTTCACATCACAAATGTCCGGGTCGCCCCAAAAAGCATCATAATCGTCTATTGGGTCACCATCAGTTGTTGTCCACATGATATCATCAGGGTTTTCTCCGAAAGAAAACCTCGACTGCACAACATCTTTAAGTAGTGCAATGTCTGAATTTGAAATCATCTTTCTCCTTTCACTACTTATTATATCATACTAGTTTTTATCTAGCAAGGGTATAATAAGGGTATAATTCTATATTGCGGCGAAAGGAGGTAAATGTACATAACATTAAGATGTGCAACTTGTGACAACGCAGAGTGCAACCTTGGCCGTTATCTGATTCCAGATGGCAGTCAGGAAGGTTGCACCCGCGAAGTAACAGACGAGCAAGCGGAAAAGCTACAGCACTACGAAGAAGAAGTGCTGCCGTTTATTCCTATGTACAAAACCCATATTGCCGCACAGCAAAAGTTGGAAGAGATATATCAATTTCTTCA